>LAHS01000117.1_pt1 | contig 194247 bp, 168 predicted proteins | sample 329651 | NCBI WGS metagenome assembly LAHS01 (sample SAMN03275699, study PRJNA271635) | activated sludge metagenome | isolation source: sample C-1 Sludge from hydrolytic chamber (first chamber) of Anaerobic...
CGCATCGGTCAGAACGCCTAACTCCTAAAGAAAGGTAATGAAACGAAAGATAACGTCGTATGAAACGCGTCATTAAAGGAATCCTAGCCACGCTCATCATTCTGATCTGTTGCTTAGCCATTGTCTTGATGGCGATGAGTTTTGTGCCGGGTTCTCCGCTTTATAACACTATCGCTCAGATGATTTCCCAGAGTGTCTCGCCCCACGACATTTCCCAAGGCGTGGGTGACAACACCATGGGTTTTGCCGGCTCCACGTCCGCGGATTACGATACCGAGGTCCTCTCCTTTACGACCAGCTATCAAGGCGGGGTCTATTTCCGTTACCAGTCGGACAGCGACTATGATTCCCAGACCGGGAACTTCTCCAACAGTGCCGTCTACAACAAAGCCGGGCTGTCCCAGAACCCGTTGACCTACTTTGCCACCAAGGGGAGTCTTGGCAAGGTCGATTCCTATCCGATCTCGGTTTCCGTGAAGACCCCGTACCAGAAAGGCTTTGCGGTCGACTATTCGCAAGGCCCGACCTATCTCGACGAGGATAACGGCAACGATACGTATCTGGCCAACCCCAATGCCAACAGTTATGCCTATGACACGACTTTCATTCCGGAGCTTTCCGAAAGTCAGGCCAAAGCCACGCCGTTTACGTCGGATGTGCTCTTAGGCGAAGAAGCCGATTATGAGATCTTCGTCCGGACCAAGTATCTCGCTCTTCCCAGTGCCATCGAGGATGATCTTATTGCCTTCATGAAGGCTAACAATCTTTATTCCCAGACGACGACGGCTCAGGACATCAAGGATTTCCTGCAGGCCAACTACACCTACCGGGTCCAGGGCGAGAGCGCCAGTCAGGTTCCTTCCGGAACGGACCGCATCCTGTATTTCCTGACGACCAGCAAGACCGGCGTCTGCAACAATTTTGCCTCGGCCGAAGTGATGATGTGCCGGGCTTTGAAGATCCCGGCCCGGTTCGTGACCGGCTTCTATGGCATCAGCGGCGGTTCCGGGGAGACGACGGTGACGTTACGGGGCTGTCATGCCTGGAGCGAAGTTTATGTTTCCGGCTCCGGCTGGCAGCGGGTGGATCCGACCGGCGGTGCCGGCGGCGAAGGCGTTCATGGCGGGAATTCATCCTCCACGTCGACCTCAACCAGCACGGCTCCCCAGGTCACTGGTGCCTTGCTCATCAGCGTCAAGGATACGTCCATCCTTTACGATGGCACCTATCATTCGCCTTCGTCGGAAATGAAGGTGGATGCCTCCCTTACCCTTTATCGGACCGGTGGCACGGACACCTATGAGGGGACCAACGGCAGCTTTTCCAACGGTTATAAATATAGCTTTGGGTGGAATACGTCCGCCTATAAGCCTCGGAAGCAAGTCGGCATGTATCAGCTGAATGTCCTAGGCATCACCATTCTGGATGACCAAGGGAATCTTTTCTATTCCAATGAGACGACGAATATCGACCAAGGCTGGCTATCGACCAATCAGCAGGTATCGTCGATGGAGGTCACCTATCAGCCACAGAGTGCCTTCTTCATCATTGAGGCGAGAGCCCTGACCGTGACGACGCCGGATCTGACCTGCACCAAGGCCGACCTGGCAAGCTTACCTAATCAGCGTCTGGTCTGCACCACGGCGCCGACCTTCCAGGTTCCGGACAATCCGACGACGGGACTTTTAGGCATCGATCTGGTGAGCTCCTATACCTATTCGGTTTACCTGGATGATGTCGGCGAAGCCGAAAATACTTTGAGTGATCTGGTCCTGAAGGATCAGGAGGGCAATGAGGTGACCCTCAACTACGAGATCACGTATGTCTACGGAAAGCTCAAGGTAACGGCCTAATATGCGCTACGAGAAATATCAGCAACGGATGCGTACCGTCAAGACGATCAAGGACTTCCTCTGGAAGTTCCGGGTCCGTTTCCTGTCCGGATTTGCCATCGCGTTGGCCCTCTTCTTCACGCTCTTCTCCATCAAAGGACTGATCCTTGATAGGACCAAGGTCGGAGCAACCTACGTCTATGGGGAAACCTTGGCCTATGACTCGTCCGCCATCTTCGGAAAGGCCAGCTATGAGTTTGCCAAACAGGGCAGCTCCGACTGGAGTCCGACCCAGCCGACCTTAGCCGGCAGCTATCAGATGCGGGCCTATTGTAACAATAACTATGGCGGCAAGGATTACGGTCAGATCCAGTACTTCACCATTGAGCCGCTGAGTGTGACGGCTGAAATCACCCAGGATAATGTCGTCTACGGCAATCAGCCCAGCGTCAGCATCAGCAACCTTGTCCCTGGGGATACTCTCGTTTCCTATGAGGTCGACTATGACGATATCACCCAAGCGACCACGTTTTGCCATGCCAAAGAAGATGCTTTCAAGATCACCAACAGCGACGGCACGGATGTCACGGCCTCCTATGCCATTACGTCCCCGAAGAAATCTATCATGATTGCTCCGCGGACCTTGACGATTCAGCTGACCAGCAACACCATGACCTACGATAAGACGCCGCTGACCTCTAAGGGCTATCTCATCACTCAGGGGGAACTTGCAGACGGCGATTACTTTGACAAAGGACCGGATGGCGATACCTCTCTGACCGATGTCGGCATCGTCCAGAACACCTGCTCCGACGTCGTAATCCGCAACAAGGATCAGCAGGATGTCACCTCCCATTATGTTGTGTCTATCCTTGCGGGAACCCTGAGTGTCACCAAGAAGCCATTGACCTATCAAAGTGCCAGCGGCAGCTTTGTCTATGATGGCACGAGGCACTCGCTAGATGAGGTCACCTGTCTTTATGGCAACAGCCCTGTCAGCGGCGAAAATCCCAGCGTCGTCTATGTCACTCCTGCTGCCAATTGCATTAAGCCGGGAACCTATGAAAACGAATATAACCTCTCGATTGTGGATGCCAACGGCACTGACCGCAGCGCCAATTATGATCTTACCCTCTTAAAGGGCAATATCACCATCACCAAAAGACCCCTGCTGATTCATCCTGCCAGCACCTTGATTTACGAGGACTCGGATCCCAGCTTTGCCTATACCATCGATCCTTCGACGCCTATCGTTTCGGGCGATGTCATCGACGTTACCTACAACTATGTGGATGATACCCACCATACTTTTAATCTCAAGGCCCTCGACAAAGACGGCAAGAACGTCAGCGACTGCTATGATCTGCAGGTCGATGACGCCACGACCGTTATCCGCAAGCGGAAGCTGGTGGCAACCTCCAATACCTTGACCAAAGTCTATGATGGAACGGCCCTGAACGGCAGCTTCACGATTGACAACAGCCAAAGCGAGCTGGCCGAAGGGACGGTCGTTTCCACAAGCAGTGCGTTGCCGAGTGTGACCAACGTCAATGCCGCTCATCCTTTAAGCTATACCGCCACGCTTTCTGTCTACGACAGCACCGGTGTGGATAAGACGGACTATTATGCTCAGAGCGTGAGCGCAGGAACCTTGACCGTCACCTCAAGACCGTTAGTCATCACGTTGATCAGCCACAGCCAGGTCTACGACAACACCGCGCTTTACAGCACGACACCGGTCCCCTCGACCGATTACACGGTTGCGGAGGCGACTTCCACAACCGGATTGGTCTCGGGTCAGACCTTATCGGTGTCCAAGTATCCTTCCATCACCACGCCATCAAGCGTTGAAGTCAATGCTGCAAACTTCACGGCTGTCATTAAGGATGCTTCCGGAACGGATACCACGGCAAACTACGATGTTCAGTTCAAGACGGGTGTCCTGGAGATCACGGCCCGGCCGCTGAAGATCACCAGCGACAGTGTCAGCTATGCCAAGTATTTCGATACCTTGGCCTTTGAGACCAGCACCATCACCTATACCGCCTCGGCCACGACCACGGACGGCAAGAGCGGTCTTTTGGCCGGCGATACCTTAAGCTGGACTTTCAATCAGTCCTTTGTCACGGTCGGCAGCTATGTCCTGAAGGACTGTGTCACCTTCCAGATCTTACGGGGCAACACGGATGTCACCTCCTGCTACCAGATTGATCAGCAGGACAGCTCCTATGGTACCTTGACCATCAGCAAATATCTGGTCAAGGTCTCTCTCAGCGATGAATCGCTGGTCTATGACGGTTCGGAGAAGGTCCGCAAGACGAGTTATACGTCGGTGGATTATGCCCTGGATCTCAGCGCTATCCCCAGCGGGTATGTGGCCGCGCCGGTCTTTGACGGCGACGGGGTGACCCCAGGAACCTATCATCGGACTCTGACCTCCCTTGTCCTTACCAACCAGGCCTTAGGCGTGGTGCTCCGCTATGGCACGATCAACGGCGTGACCTATCAGGATTTCGATGTCCTCTATACCGCTAACAGCTATGGTGCCATCACCATTCAGAAGCGTCCGCTGGCCATTACCTTTGCCTATACCGCCAGTCAGAGCGTCATCTATACCGGTGAGAGCCATCAGCCCAGCGAATTCCCGTATACCCTCTCTTCCGGGACCGATACCGGCTTGTTGGCCGGCGATACCCTGTCGATGACTTCGACGGATTCCCTCATCGGAACTGCCAATTCGACGAGGGTCTATCCGTTAGGTGCTTGGGTCGGTTCCACCATTACAGCCAAAGTTCTCCGGGGCAGCCAGGATGTGACCGACTATTATGACATCTCTGCCAGTGGCAACGGCTTAGTCGAAACCGCCACCTTGACGTTGACCGTACATGATTTCCTTCACAGCGACCAGCCGGATGGCACCTATTCCAGCAGCGATACCACCAAGACCTTCCCCTGCGACATCTCCGGGACGAACTTCGATTATCTGTCGGCTTTCAGCATCGTGGTCACTTTTTCGCCGCGGACAACCGGCGATACCACCAGCCCCAGCGATGTCCATCTGGTGGCCAAGGATGGCACGGTCATCCCGCAAAGCCTGATTACCTTAACCGTCAATGCCGGCCAGCTGACGGCTCGGACGCCGATCTATCTGACCTTTGCCGGCAGCCATGTCTATGATGAGAAGGCGCTTGATCTCAATGCCAATACATCGTCTGCCTATTGGTCCTATTCCGGAACCAATCAGCTCTCCTCGGGACAGTCCTTTGTCTTCAGCTATCCGAAGGAAATCAAAGAGGCCGGCACCTATGACTTCAGCGATACGGCCAATCCGCTGACGGCGACCGTCAAGGACACCAGCGGCATCGACCGCAGCGAGGATTATGACATCCATATCAGCGGCAGCCTCACCATCGGGAGAGCCAAGCTTGCTTTCAACAGAAACAATATCACCTTAGGATATTCGGGAAGCAGCACCTTAGCCTATTCCCAGGACTTCACCCAGGATTCCTCCCCTGCCTTATTAAGCCTGAATACGGGTTCCAGCCTCTATCTGACGGGACTGACCGCCACCTATTCCTATCATGCCACGGCCAGCATTGCCTCTTACGGAACGCCGTATGCCTATACGATTTCTTCCTTGACGGCCAGCCTTACCGAGAGCGACGGCACCGTGATTCCGGATAAGGACATCGACAAGGAATACCTGGACACTGGCGGCACCATCACGCTGGTCAAGCGGGCCATCACGATCGACATCCCTTATCAGACGGTTGCCTATCAAGGCTCGGCCATGGCTTACTCCGAGCTGAGCTATACCGTTTCCGGTACCGGCTTAGCCAGCGGCGACAGCCTGAGCTTGGCGGGCAGCCTATCCAATTTCGGCACGTATTCCGGTGACAGTCTCACCGCTTTATTGACAAGTGGCCTTTCGCCGGTCATCACGACGGCCGACGGGACGGACGTCACCAGCTTCTATACCATCACCCTGACCGGTTCCTTTACCTATAACCGGCTGCAGATTGCCCTCAATCTTCCCTTGACGAGCAAAGTCTATGACGGCACCACCTGGTATCCTTATACGGCGACGATGACCCTATTGGGAGCCAAGGATGCCACCACCGGCGGCTGCACTCTTGCCGTCAGTGAAGTCGGGCTGCTTTCCCCAGCCACGAAGACCTATGCGCTAAGCGACTTCACCTTGACCGTTACCAACAAAGACAAACAGGTGCTCAGTTCCTCCTGCTATGATGTGGTCCTCAACACCAACCCGACTTCTTTAGCGACGACGGCTACCGTCACCAAGCGAGCGCTGGCCCTGGACTTCCACAACGATGTCGACTTCTATGACGGTGTTGTCACCAATGCGCAGAAATTGGGAGAATACGCCTATAACAATGTCTCTGCCAACACCACCGCCGATCATGGCTTGGCTCCGGGAGATACCCTTTCGTTCAGTTACAGCAAGACCATTCAGGCCATCGGCACGTATGATCTTTCAACGATGCAGGTCAGCGTCAGGAACAGCAACAACGAGGATGTGACCGGCTGCTACGACATTACGATGATCAATGCCACCCTGACGATTGTTCAGGGCGAGGTCGATGTCACGGTGACGGGCAACACGTCCGTTTATGACGGCCAGAAGCATCAGGCCACGGTGACAGCGACGCCGAACTTCTCCCTGACGACGTCCCGGCAGAGTATGACCCTGACGGCCGCCCCGTATACTTTCTTGGTGGACAGCGGCACGATTGCGTTAAGCATTGACGATATCCTGCTCCATTTTGATGATATGCCTTATAAAGGCGCTGCCGTGAAGACCGGGTATTACCGGTTAGGCTCCGACCTTCGCTACAATTCGTCTTTGATCAACGTGGTCTGCACCGTTTCAACCCAGTATCCGAATCTGACGGTGTCGCCTAAGCCGATCACCGTGAGCATCACCGACACGACCCGTGCCTATCTGGGAACGCCGTATACGCTCAGTGGGCTCACTTCCAGCGCGTCGCTGGTGACGAGCACTCAGACGTATACCCTTTCGTCGACGGCCACCTTCGAGGACCCCGGCGTCTATGATTTCTCGACGGCAACGTACCGCCCGACCATCGTCATCACCGAGTCGGCCGACACCTACAATCTTCATCAGGGAAAAGCCTATGATGCCACCAGCAACTACACCGTCAGTTTCACCGGCAAGCTGACCATTGTAAGACTGGCTGTGACCGCCACTGATCCGGGTCATTCCAAGACCTATGATGGCACTCTCTTCAGTGATACGGATGTGACCTTGGCCTGCAGCAATCTTCCGGCGGACTATACCTTCTCAAGCATTTCCTTGACTACGGCAAGCTACAATGCCGGCAGCTACACCTCCGACCATCTTACCCTTTCCTTCAAGCTCAGCTTTGCCGGAACCGAAGTTTCGTTTGCAACCACGGATTTATCCTTATATTGCGATATCACCATCAATGCCAACTTAACCATCAACAAAAAGACGATAACCTTGACGCCGGGAGCCAGGACCGCCATTTACAATGGCAGTCCCGTCATCTACACCAAGGTTCTTAATGATCTGACTGACGTGGTGCTGCCACAGTTAGGAACCGGAGATCAATTAGGTTTCTCCGCCTACCCAGTTTCGCCGTTCAGCGCGGAAGGCACCTATGATCTTTCCACGGCGGCCTACAAGCCGGTCTTCACAGTCCACCACTCCTTGACGGGCGGCACTCAGGATGACGTCACCGACTCTTATGACTTCGTGGTCACTGGAACCATCACGGTCGTCAAAGCCACCGTCGAGTTAGGCGGTCAGGGACGATATACCTATGGCGGCAGTACTATTAGTATGGGAGCCAACGTCACCGCCACGAACCTTCCGGCCACCTATTCCATCAGCGGCACCCTTTCGACTTTCTATACCGAAGCCGGCTGGTACTACTCCAACAGCCTCGTTCCGAGCGTGGTCGTCAAAGACGAGACGGGTACCGTCCTGGATTCGAAGTACGTCACCGTGACGGTCAACACCAATGCCTCGATTGAGATTCTCAAACGCAGCGCCACCATCGCAACCTCGTCCTTCTCGCTGGTCTATACCGGCGCTCCGATTACCCTTTCCACCAGCCAGAATTACTTCCACATCACCGGTCTGCTGCCGGGGACGACCTTGAAGTATAAGATGACCGACGGCACCATCGATGATGTCAACAATCATCTGAGCCAGCAGTCTTTGATCAGTGAAGGCAGCTACGGCAATACCATTGTCGACGATACTTCCAAGCTGATCCTCGTCAACAGCGACGGCAAGGATGTCACCAACGACTACCAGATCACCTGGAAGTGGGGCACCATCACCATTGAAGGATAACATGACCATTGGAAAAGCCCGGCGTAGACGAACGCCGGGCTTTTTTTGACAGCGATTACTTGCTGAGGAAGACGTCGAGATCGTGGATGACTTCGTCGCGTTTGTCTTCATTGAGGACTTCGTGACGCATCTGCGGATAGATCTTGAGCGTGACATCCTTGACGCCGAGATCCTGATACATCTGGTAGAGGGCTTTGACGCCTTTGGAGCAGTTGCCGACCGGATCATCCGCGCCGGAGACGAGATAGATATGTTCGTCCTTGGAGATCTGCTTCTTGAACTTGGTCTGATACAGTGTCGCCATGCCGGCCGTGAAGCCGACATAGAAGCCTTTGGTGTTGCTGTGTCCGCAATAAGGATCGGCAATGTACTTCTTGACGTTCTCTTCATTGTAGCTGAGCCAATCCAGCGGCGTCTTGCGGTTCTTGACGGCTTTGGTATACGGTCCTAAGGCCATCGACTGAATGAAGTGACTGGTCTTGTTCCAGCTGCGGTTCGTGGTGGTGATGCGGGCTAAGAAGCGGGCCAGCCCGAGCGGGGAGCCCGGACCGTTGGAACCCATGATGATGATTTTATCGATGGTATTGGGATAATGCTCCAGATAGGACTGCATGAAGAAGGAACCCATGGAATGACCCATCATATAAACGGGCTTGCCTTCGCTCTTCAGCTCGTCGACTTTGTTCTTCAAAGCGATAAGCTCCATATCCCAGGCACCCTTGGGCCACTGCTCCTGCTCATCGACGCTCTTGGCATTCTCGCCCTGGCCGAAATGATCCAGGACAAAGACGGAATAGCCTAACTTATTCATATCGCCGGCAAAACGGGCATAACGGGCTGAGTATTCATCCATTCCGGTGAAAACCAGCAGGTTTGCCTTCGGATTCTCAATCCGATAATCATTGCCCTTCAGGGAGTACTGATTATTGATTTTGACTTCAAAGATTGACATACTTTTACCCTCGCTAGGACTATTGTAGACCATTGAAAGCGCTTAATAAAGAGAAAAAGCCACTTTTCGATAACTTGATAAGAAACTGTTTACCAGTGCTAATTATGGAAAATGATACCATTTATAAGAAAACAATAGGAAGAACTTAAAATAAAAGGGTAGAAACTCTTTGAAGCAAACAAGTTTCGTATGGAAGTGCTTCCAATTATCGAGTATTCTTCCTATAATATACGTTTGAAAGAAGGTTACCTTATGACCCATTATGATGTGTTAATCATCGGAAGCGGCATCGTTGGCAGTGCCATCGCTTTCGAACTGTCCAAATATGATCTGAAGGTGCTGGTCGTTGAAAAAGAAAATGATGTGGCTTTGGGAACCACCAAAGCCAACTCCGGCATCATCCATGCCGGCTATGATCCCAAACCCGGAACCCTGATGGCTAGGCTCAATGTCGAAGGCAACAAGCTGACCCGCGAATTGGCTCCGGTCCTGAACTTCCATTTTAAGCAGGTCGGCTCTTTAGTCATCGGTTCAACAGATGAAGAACATAAAGTCATCAATGATCTCTATTCCCGTGGCGTTCAGAACGGGGTCGAAGGTCTGAAAATCCTTAAGACGGCTGGCGAAGTCCATGCCTTGGAACCGCGGCTGAATCCGGAAATCGATTATGCCTTGCTGGCTCCGACGGCTGGCATCGTCGCTCCGTGGGAACTGGCTTTGGCTTTCAGCTATACGGCTGTCACCAATGGTGTCCGCTTTGTCTTTGATGCCCCGGTCAGCGCCATCGATAAGACCGCCAAAGGCTATCAGGTCACGACCGCTCAAGGCAGCTATGAATCCGACTATGTCATCAATGCCGCGGGTCTTCATAGCGATGATATCTATAAGCTGGCTCTCAAGGACAAGGCCGACCAGTCCTTCACCATTGTCCCTTGCAAAGGCGAGTACTATCTGCTGGACAAGGATCAGGGAAGCTTAGTCCGGCATGTGATTTTCCAGACTCCGACAGCTTTAGGCAAAGGCGTCCTGGTCTCGCAGACGGTTCACGGCAATCTCATTGTCGGCCCTAATGCCATGTATGATGGTGCCAGCAAGGATGATACTTCGACCTTAAGTGAGGCCTTGGATCAGGTCCGGACTGCCTCGGCCCGAACCATCAGCTCCATCTCCTTCGGCAGCAACATCCGCAACTTCTCCGGCGTCCGCGCGACCTTGAAAGGTCAGGACGATTTCCTCATCGGCGAAAGCCCGGTTCTGCCGCACTTCATCAACTTTGCCGGCATCAAATCCCCGGGTGTCTCCTGCGGTCCTGCCTTCGGCAAAGAAGCCGTCCGGATTCTGGCTAATGCCGGGCTTAACCTCGCTAAAAAGAATTACTTTACGATGGTGCCGCTTCCGACCTATTTCAAAGAGATGAGTATGGAAGATAAGAAAAAAGCGATTCAGGCTGACAGCCGTTACGGTCAGGTCATCTGCCGCTGTGAGACGGTGACCGAAGCCGAGATCCTGGCGGCCATCCATGCGCCGATCCCTGCTCATACCATCGATGGCGTGAAGCGTCGTACCAATGCCGGCATGGGCCGCTGCCAAGGCGGTTTCTGCGGTCCGAAGATCTTCCATCTGCTGATGGACTCACTCCATCTGAAGTACAACGAAGTCTATCAGGATAAGACGGGTTCCCAGATTGTTGTCTCGGAAACCAAGAAGGAGGCCAAATAACATGTCGGAATCTCACGATCTGGTCATCATCGGCGGTGGCCCGGCGGGCTTAGCCGCGGCTTATGGCGCCTACGAAGAAGGCTTACGGGATATTCTGATCATCGAGCGGGATGACACCTTAGGCGGCATTCTCAACCAATGCATCCATAACGGCTTTGGTCTGCACCGTTTCAAGGAAGAGCTGACCGGTCCGGAATATGCCAACCGCTATGAGGAGATGCTGAAATCCACCTCCGTCAAAGTCAAGAGCAAGACGATGGCCATCAACCTCTCCGATAACAAGGAAGTCACCGTCATTTCCAGCAAGGATGGCTTGGAAGTCATCTCGGCCAAGGCCGTGATTCTGGCCATGGGCTGCCGGGAAAGGCCGCGGGGTGCCATTTCGACCCCGGGTGATCGCTGCTCCGGCATCTATACGGCCGGCGCTGCTCAGAAATACTGCAACATCGATGGCTATCTGGTCGGTAAGCGGATTGTCATCTTAGGTTCCGGCGATATCGGCCTGATCATGGCCCGCCGGATGACCTTGGAAGGTGCCAAGGTCTTAGCCGATGTCGAGCTTTGCCCGTATTCCAACGGCTTAGCCCGGAATATCGCCCAGTGCCTCAATGATTTTGATATTCCGCTCTATCTCAGCTATACGGTCACTGACATCCAGTCCGACCCCAAGATTCATCGGGTCTCTAAGGTCGTCATCTCCAAGGTCGATGACAAGAAGAAGCCGATTCCCGGCAGCGAGATTTCCTTTGACTGCGATACCTTGCTCCTCTCGGTCGGACTGATTCCGGAAAACGAGCTCTCCTCCAAAGCCGGCATCGAACTGGATCGGCGTACCCGAGGTCCGATTGTCTACGATAACCTTGAAACCGATAAGGAAGGCATCTTTGCCTGCGGCAACGTCCTGCAGGTCCATGATCTGGTCGATAATGTCTCGGCTGAAGGCGAGAGGGCCGGCCATAATGCCGCCCTCTACATCAAGGAAGGCGAAAAGCCCAGCACTTTGGTGAAGATGATTCCGGGTGCCGGCATCGGCTATGTCTGCCCGCAGTTCATCCGCAAACAGACGGCCAAGGACTATGTGGATATCTTCTTCCGGGTGCAGAAGCCGCAGACGCAGGTCAGGCTGACCCTGACCAAGAACGGCACGGACTTCCAGACCGTCTCCAAGATCCGGATTGCCCCAAGTGAAATGGAGTCGCTTCGCATCAAGCAGGAAGATCTTGCCGATGCGTCGGAAATCACATTGTCCGTCAAGGAGGATAGCTAAATGATCAAGGAAATGATTTGCATCAACTGCCCGCGCGGCTGTCATCTGAAAGTCGATACGGAGAAGCTGACGGTCGAGGGCAACTTCTGCCCGCGGGGCAAAGCCTACGGCATCAGTGAAGTCACCGACCCGCAGCGCACCGTCACCTCGACGGTCAAGGTCGAAAACGGCGTCATTGACCGCGTCTCGGTGAAGACCGATAAGCCGGTCGAAAAGAAGCTGATGTTCCAGGTGATGGACGAAATCAACAAAGCCGTTGTCCATGCGCCGATCATGATCGGCACGGTCATCATCCCTCATGTCCTGGGGACGGACAGCAATGTCATCGCCACCAAGACGGTGGAGGTTCGCCATGAATGATGCCGGTCAGCCCAAAAGGCGCTACGTCATCGCTCTCGACCAAGGCACGACATCTTCCCGCTGTGTCATCTTTGACAACTTCGGCGAGATCGTCCAGATTGTTCAGAAGGAATTCAAACAGATTTTCCCCAAGCCCGGCTGGGTCGAACATGACCCGATGGAAATTTATGCCAGTCAGTATTCCGTGATGACGGAAGCGATTGCCCAGTCCGGCATCCGCCCTTACCATATCAAAGCCATCGGCATCACCAACCAGCGTGAGACGACCATCGTCTGGGATAAGCTTACCGGCAAGCCGATTTACAATGCCATCGTCTGGCAGTGCCGGCGCACCGCCAGCATCGTCGAAGAGATGAAGAAGGATAAGCCGATGGCCGAATACATCCGCAAGACCACGGGTCTTTTGATGGATGCTTATTTCTCGGCGACCAAGATCAAATGGATTCTCGACAATGTCGAGGGTGCCAGGGAGCAGGCCGACCGCGGCGAACTCCTTTTCGGTACCGTCGATACCTGGCTGATGTGGAAGCTCACCAGCGGCAAGGTCTTTGCCACCGACTACACCAATGCCTCCCGGACGATGCTCTTCGACATCCATCACCTCTGCTGGGATAAGAAAATCTGCGAGTATCTCCATATTCCGCTGTCGATGCTGCCGGAAGTCAAGAACAGCTCCGGCATCTTCGGCTATGTCAACATCATGGATACGGAGATCCCGATTGCCGGCGTGGCCGGCGATCAGCAGGCGGCCCTGTTCGGCCAGACCTGCTTCCGCAAAGGCGAAGTCAAGACCACCTATGGAACCGGCTGCTTCCTTTTGATGAATATCGGCAGCAAGCCCTGTCTTAGCAAAAACGGTCTGGTGACCACCATTGCGGCCAGCCGGGACAGCCACGGGCATCCCGAATATGCCCTGGAAGGTTCCGTCTTCGTCGGCGGGGCCGTCATCCAGTGGGTCCGGGATGGCATGCGCTTTGTCGCCGATGCGGCCGACAGCGAGTATTTTGCGACCAAAGTCAAGGACAACGGCGGCGTCTATCTGGTGCCGGCCTTTACCGGCTTAGGTGCGCCGTACTGGGATATGTATGCCCGCGGCACGATCTTCGGCATCACCCGCGGCACCAACCAATGCCATATCGTCAGAGCCGCCTTGGAATCGATTGCCTATCAGGTAGCGGATGTGATCAATGCGATGAAGAGCGATACCGGCATGGCCATTCCGTCCATCAAAGTCGATGGGGGAGCCAGCCGCAACAATTTCCTGATGCAGTTCCAGGCGGATATTGCTTCGGTCAAGACGGTGCGCGGCAAGATCAATGAGACGACGGCCTTAGGCGCCTTCTATCTGGCCGGCTTAGCCGTCGGGATGTTCAAGGACAAGAGCGAAGTGAGGAAGCTGGAGGAGCGGGACCGGGTCTTCACGCCGAAGATGGATCCTGCCTTACGCGACAGCTATCTGAAGAAGTGGCATAAGGCCGTGCGAATGTGCGAAGGCTGGGAGGATGACTCCAAAGCCTAGCGGATTGACGAAGATGATTAAAGGGGCTGTCCCAGGACCTAGGCGTCCAAGCCTAGGCCTGGAGCAGCCCTTTTCTTATGCCTTTTATTATAAAAATAGAAAATTTCCTTTCAAAATAGCATCTTTATTCAAAAAAAGGAGTCCTTTTGCTTGTTCTTAAATCCATCATCAATCCTTTTCTTGTTGGAATTTCTAGCCTTTCAGAGGCATCTTTGCTATCGTCTTATAGGCTCTTAATCGCCATCAAGATTCGTCACCCTTTGTTTTCTCGTTTACGTTTGGAAAAGATACTTTTACGAACCACCTCTTCACAATGTAAGCCCTTTTAATTAACATTGCCCGTGAACTGAGGGGGTAAACGTCCATGGGGAAAAACCATCGAATCAATCCGTCCTGGGGAATTCTTAGCGGAATCTCGGGAATTGTCTGCTTTTATTCAACAGCCTTTGTTGTCGTTCTCTTCTTGATTTTCAGTCAGATCACAGCCCAAACGACCCAGAAATCAACGTTGTTTGATAGCTGGTATCAAACGCTTCTCTTTGTTGTCAGTGTCGCATCCTTTCTTTCGTTTGTTGGCTGTTTCATCATGTTCCTTTTGAAGAAACATCAGAAGAAAACGATGGCTAAGGAGGAAACCGTTCATGAAAGTCTTTAAGAAATCAGCGTGGGTACTCTTCTCCTCTTTCTGGGGGATCATGTTAGCTACCCTCCTGGTGGGTCAGAATGTTGCCAATGCCAATGCGGGTCAGATCAACTCATTCCTGAAAGTCGATGCCTACAAGGTGGTCGATGATTCCGATAATTCAACGCCGGATGTGATGTATTACAAATCGGATTATATGCAGTATCGTTGGCATTATGATGCCGATCAGGGAAAGTATGTATTCCAAACCCGCTACAATACCGAAGGTGTCACCAACCATGCCATTGCCGTCAGCCGTCAGGTGGATGGGGAAGGTGCGGTCTTATTATGGAATAAGAACAACACGCTTCCGTTAAAGGAGCAAGCCAACATCTCTCTCTTTGGTACCTCCTCCAATAAGAGCAATTATGTTACTTCCGGACAAGGCTCAGGCTACCATGTCGCCAATGCTCCGGATAGTCTGCAGGCCGATCTCAAGGGGTATTCCATCAACATCAATCCTACTCTGGAATCCTTCTATCAGAACTATGGCGTTACCTATAAGAATGCGACTTCCGGCAGTAAGGAAGGGGATCCCAACTACGTTGAATACAAAGTCAACGAAGTTCCCTTTGATAAAGTCCGTTCTTCCGCCGATAGCTCCGTCAGTCAATATGGCGATGCAGCCATCTATGTGATCTCCCGTCTTGGCAGTGAAAACGGAGATACGGATTTCAACACCAGCGAATGCCTCGAAAACAACTATCAGGATCTGACCCATGAAGAAGTAGATACGTTAACCGCTTTAGAGCAGTATAAGAAGGATGGCAAGATTAAATCCATCGTTCTTGTCTTGAATACCTGCAATGCGATGCAGTTCAAGCACATCAAAGACTACGATATCGATTCCTGCCTTTGGGTGGGTAACGGCGGGACAGCTTCCTTTGCTGGTCTGGCTGATGTTTTAGCCGGTAAGACGGATCCGTCAGGTCACTTGATGGATACCTATCTTTATGACAACCGTTCTGCTCCGGCAACCAGTAACTTTGGCAACTTCACCTTCGCAGGCGATGTCTCCAAAGCCCCTTCCAATAGCACGTATGCCAACAACAATAAATATGTTGCCTATCAGGAAGGCATTTATGTCGGATACCGGTATTTTGAAACCCGTTATGAGGATGGTGTCCTGAATCAGGGAAATGCCAAATCGTCTGTGGGTGTGAAGACCTCTGCCGGCGACTGGACTTACCAGCAGGAAGTCATTTATCCTTTTGGCCACGGCCTGAGTTATGCCAGTTTTGAGCGGAGCAATTTCCAAGTTTCGAAGAATCCGCTGACCGGAAACTATATCTGCTCCTTAACCATCAAGAATACGTCGACAGACCATTCGGGAAAGGATGTCTTCCAAGTCTATCTGCAAAAGCCGTATACCTCCTTTGATATCGAAAACAAGATTGAGAAAGCCTCGGTGGAGTTGGTTGGCTTTAATAAGACGAAGACCTTAGCCCCGGGCGAGAGCCAAACCCTGCAGGTCGAGGTGAAGCCTTCTGCTTTTGCTACCTATGACAGCAATGTCAACAAGACCTATATCCAGGAAGCCGGTGACTACTATCTCAGTTATGGAGAAGACAGTCACCATGCCATCAACAACATCCTCCGTCTGAAAGGCGTCGCTGCCTCTCTGCTAGACGGGACGTCGGATGAATCCTTTGCTTCCCTCATCCATCAGGATAAGGATGATGTCACCACCTTCAGCAAGAGTGAGGCGACCCAAGCAACGATTACCAATCAATTCGACCATGTGGACCCGAATAAAGCCAGTGATGTCGGTGATCAATCCATCACTTATCTTTCACGGAATGACTGGGCGGGAACGTATCCGGTGACAAGCTATGCGATGACCATGACTTCCGAGATGGCCAAGAATCTTCAGTATGATGAGGAAGTGGAAACCGATAAGACGGTTTCTGCTCCCACCTATGGTGCCAAAAATGGTCTCAACCTCATTGGTCTTAAAGATGCCAAATCCGATTCGGATCAGTGGGATAAGGTTCTGGATCAGATGACCTTTGCGGAGCAGTCGAAGATGACCACGTGGGGTGCTAACGCCATGGCGGGCGCCAGCTCCATTTCCTGCACCGGTGCCAAGACCATGGATGGTCCGGCCGGCATGAGACTGGTTGAAAATACCGTAGCCTATCCTTCCGAGACGCTGATGGCTTCCTCCTTCAATTCCGCTTTAGTCAATAAGTTAGGGAATGCCTTCGGTATGGAAATGATGAATTATGGTTATTCGGGTATCTATGGTCCGGGAGCCAACATCCATCGTACCAACTTCTCTGGACGTAACTTCGAATACTATTCGGAAGATCCGTTTCTTTCCGAAATCATGCTGGATGCGGAGACGAAAGGACTCTCCGACAGAGGTGTTATCTCCTTCACCAAGCACTTTGCTCTCAACGATCAGGAAAGAAACCGTTATGGTTGCTGCATCTGGGCTAATGAGCAGTCCATCCGTGAAATCTATTTACGTCCGTTTAAGAAGGCGTCGGAGGAACAGCATACCTTAGGTCTGATGAGTTCGTTATGCCGCTTCGGCACCACCTGGTGTGGTGATGACAAGAACTTCTTAACCAACCTTCTCCGTCAGGAATGGGGATTCCTGGGTGTCGTGGAAACCGATGCCGCGGTCTGCCCTTATATGACGTCGGTGACGGCGATGGTGAAAGGTGTCTTGGCCGGTCAGGATCTGTGGATGGAAGGGACGGATTCGGTGGATGTCTATGGCAAATACAAAGATGATCCGGAAGTCCAGCAAGCTATCCGTACCGCTTGCAAGCATAACCTTTATGCTCAGCTTCACTCCAATGCCATGAATGGCTTGATGTCAGGAACCAAGGTGGTTGAGATTACCCCTTGGTGGAAGACCTTCATCGTAAACCTCATCATTGTCGCTGCTGTCATTCTTGCTTTGGGTGTCATCATGGCTGTTCTTTCCTTCATTCTTCCTGTTCTTCCTAAACATCAGGACAAAGTCAAGGAAGGAGCGTAATTATGAAGAATCAAAAGATCCGTGCCTTGTTCGGTCTCTTTCTCGGTCTTTCCCTTTTAGTCTCCTGCCAGAAGACACCGACGTCAACGTCGTCGTCAGCCTCGGTGTCCGCCGGAGACGAACCGTGGATTGGCAACTACGATGGTGTCAGTGACGATGAAAACAGTGTGGCTCCGTTAGCGCATCAATGTGAAAACAAATGCCCGCTCTGCGGTAAATGCATCGATGACAGCTGCCAGGATCCGGTCTGCAAAGATAAGTGCAGTGATCTTAACGGCCGAACCCTCTATACCTTCAATGCCATTGATGAGAGAGTCAAGCTCACCAACGGCAGCGGCTCGCTCAATATCGTTACCGATGATCAGGGCGGGCATATTGGCAACTTCAGCAACAACCTCGACTGCTCGATTCTCTTCGAAGTCAATTCACCCGCAGCCAACCGTGCCTGTCTCCAGGCCACGATTTCTCAGATGGTCGATGAGAAGAATGTGACATCGGATTGCTCGGTTCTCTTTAACGGAACGGAGATTATCCGTCCTTGCGTTGCTCCGGCAGGAACCGATAACTGGGTCAACTTCATCACAACCACCATTGGCTGCATTGACTTGATTGCCGGTGTCAACACGATTGAATTCAAAAACCCCGTCCGTACCGGATCGCAGTTTGATTTCCGGGGTATCCGTCTTATCTCCAGTGAAAAGCTCTCCTTAAAGGATGCCAACGGAATTCTTGATGACCATGAGTGCACCAGCAAGGACAGCAACGGCAAGTGCACCGACTATGACTGCAACAAGTGGAACTGCCTGGATAAGGAAGAGGAGGGCTGGACGGATTATAAGATCAATGGTGATGATGACAAGGTCATCAAGGTCAACAGCGAAGGTCAGAATCTCTGGAATCCGGCCGCGACGGAGCAATGTATCGGTCAGATCAATGGCTATACCGGTCAGACCCTTGTCTGGTCGTTCGAATGCTCGGAAGACACCTATATCCGTTTCTCCTTGGAACACTCGCTTAACTTCCCACGTCAGCGTTTTGCCGATACCTGGAATATGGTGATGAATGGCAAAGCCTTCACCACCGATGGAAGAACTGTCATCAAATCGGGTGGCTGGGCCGATTACGACTACTCGAAGATCGGTTATGTTCATGCTGTCAAAGGCAAGAACAGCTTCCGCATGGTCCATAAGATCACCAGTGGCTACAATATCCGTCATTTCGAAGCTGTCGTTCAGAAAGGGACGCTGACGTTCGTGCAGGCCGCGTTGTAATGAGAGCAAAACTTTTTTTAAGGAGGAAAAAACCATGAAAAAAAGTGTGAAGTCGCTCGTCTGTCTGGGACTCGCTGCCTTCGGTATGGCCGGTCTTCTCTCTTGTGCGAAAGGAACGTCGTCGGTGTCGACTTCGGTGAAGACATCGGTTGCGACCTCAACGTCGGCCAAGCCAACGTCGACGTCGGCAAAAACATCTCCTTCTGCCTCCACTTCTACGGCTCCCGCGGTTGTCCATGTGGCTTCCGTCACTCTTTCGGCAGCCAAGGCCAGTATCGCCGTTGGCGATACCTTGCAGATTCAGGCTACCGTCTTGCCGGATAATGCCACGAATAAGGCACTCACCTATACGGTCGATAACGCTGACATTGCCGATATTTCCGCGACTGGTCTTCTGACGGCTAAGAAAGTCGGCTCTGTTGTTGTCACCGGTACGACCGTCGATGGCGCCAAGGTGGGTACCTTGACCATTAAGATCGACTATCCGGAAGTCATCTTCGAAGCCGAAGATGCTGTCTTTACGGGTGCCACTGTGTCTTCCGAAGGCGGCCATGGCGGTAAGTGCTTAGGCAGTATCAGTTCCGCCACCGTCGTTACGTATAAGATCCGGTCGACCGTTGCCCAGAAGGCGACGTTACGTGTCTCCACCGCCATTGTCCGTGCCGATCATAACGGTGAACACTTCAATTCTCTCTTTACGATCACCGTCAATGGAGAAACCTATACCCCATCGAGTGATGTTGCCGATAATAATGGCACAGCCGGCTGGCTGAATTTCTGTGTCTTCAACTTAGGCGAAATCAACCTGGTTGAAGGAGCCAATGTCATTGTTCTTTCCGGTATGGCTGATGGTTGGACAAACCTCGATTATCTGAGTCTTTCTTCGGCAACCGATACGTCTTGGTATAAGTTGGAAATACCGGATGGTACTGGAACAGACTATATCTTTGAAGGTGAAGATGCCACGATGGGAGCCGGTGCTTTAGGTCTTCCGACGGTGGCTGACCAGGAAGGTGCTCATGGCGGAAAGACTCTCAATAACATCAATAACAACACGGGTGCAACGTTGACTTATAGGATCTCCTCAGATCAAGCAAAACAGGCAACAATCTACATCGATACCGCCATTGGCGGTGTCTCCGTTGCCGATACGATGAGTTTGACCGCGAATACGGCTGCTGTGGAAACCCTCACGACCCTAGCCGATCCGGATGCCAACTGGTTCCACTATAAAGAATACAAGTTTGCTTCCGTCAATCTTGTTGCCGGTGTGAATACCTTTGTTTTCACGGTTACCGGTGGTATCGGCAACTTCGATTACGTGAAGTTTGTCTCGGAAGCTACCCTTGCCCTGGCTGAAAATGATCCAGTTCTCTTTGAGGCTGAGAATGCTACTTTGACAAGTTGCAATGTCCAGACGGATACGACCGCTTCGGGTGGTAAATATGTCGGCGGCGTCAATGCCAGCACCGTGGTTACCTATTCTTTGATTTCGGCATCTGCGCAGGAAGCTCACCTTCGTGTTTCCACCGCCATTGCCCGTTTGGATGCCAATGGCAGTCACTTCAACTCTCTCTTCACCATCAATGTCAATGGCACGGCTTATACGCCGGCAACCGATACCGCTGAAAACAACGGCACTCCTGGCTGGACCAATTTCTGTCTCTTTGATTTAGGTGAGATCACCTTAGCATCCGGCAAAAACACGATTGTTCTTCATGGCATCGATGGCGGCTGGACCAATCTCGATTATCTTAGCCTCTCCACCAAAGCGGAAGTCAAATGGGATACTCCTCTTGTCATTCCGGATGGTACGGGAACAAGCTACATCTATGAAGGGGAAGACGCTACGTTGGGAGCCGGTGCTACGGGTCTTCCGACAGTAGCTGACCAGGAAGGAGCTCATGGCGGAAAGACCCTCAACAATACCAACAACAATACCGGTGCAACGTTGACCTATACCCTTACCTCGGATAAGGAAAGCCAAGCAACGGTTTATCTTTGCACGGCCATCGGCGGAACGTCTGTCAGCGGTGTGATGACACTGACGGCCAACGGAACTGCCGTGGAGACCGTTTCTACCTTAGAGGATGCCTCCGCCAACTGGACGCACTATATGGAATTCAAATTTGCTGCTATCAACTTAATCGCTGGCAGTAACACTTTGGTTTTCACGATTACGGGTGGTATTGGTAATTTCGATTACGTCAAGCTGATTACAGAGGCAACATTGACGGTTGCCTAGTTGTTTCCTTTCTGTCAGGCGGGGTCGGTTACCCCGCCTGACCCCCTTTGAAATTGAAAAGCATGCTTACGGAGGGTATAATTCTTGTAACCTTATGGTCACAATAGCTTTGGTTGAGGATGATCAGGACACGTCTTCCCGTATGCGGCAGATGATCTGCCAATTTTTTGGGGAGAACAAAGAAGAATGTCAGGTCAGTTCGTTTTCTTCAGCCGACTCTTTCTTAGCCAGCTTCCACAAGAATTATGATTTGGTTTTCATGGATATCGATCTTCCAGGAACGGATGGCTTAACCGCCAGCCGGAAGCTCAGGGAAATCGATAAGGATGTCATGGTCATCTTTGTCACTTTCCTAGCTCAGCTAGCCATCAAAGGCTATGAAGTCAATGCCTTTGACTTTATTGTAAAACCGGTTGCATACCCGGACTTCCGGATGAAGATGACTCGTGTTTTAGCTCAGCTCAATGCTGTTCATGAACGTTCCTTAGTCATCCGCAACAAGGATTCCGTTCGCCGCATTCTGGTTTCGGACATCCGTTACATCGAGGTCCGCAATCATACGGTGACCTATCATCTCCTTGATCAGGATATCCGTTCTTATGGTGTCCTTTATAAAATCCAGGACGACCTGAAAGGTCTTCCCTTCTCCTTATGCAACCAGTGTTATCTCGTCAATCTTCGCTATGTGACAGCCATTGAGGACTTTACCGTCTATTTAGGGAAGACCCCATTGCAGCTCTCCCATCTGAAAAAGAAAACCTTTGTCCGTGATTTGAACTGTTTTCTCTCAGCGGGAGGCAACCCATGTATCAGTTAAGCGAGCTTTTCTGGTATAAACCGCTGTTTGCTGCTGAGCTGTTAATAGCGATGCATCTTTTCTCGATGCATCAGCCCCGACGGAAATACTTCCCTCTCAGGCTTATCTTGACAATCCTTGGCTGTCTCGGCCTCTCCTTTTCTATCCCAGTCCTTGTCTATGAGGCTTTCTATGTTTCCTTTATGTTTTTAGTTCTTTTTGCCTTTTGCTCTGCTTCTTTGATCCTGGTCTATCGGATACCCTTTAAGAACCTTTTCCTGATTGCGATTACCTCCTATACGGCTCAGCATCTCTCCCATGAGGTGTATGGCTTTTGCGTGACGGCAGCCGGCATGGTCACCTCCTCCACTTTAGGCTTCTACGGCAATGCTGTTTTAGATTTATCCCATCTGACCCAGATGGACTTCTTCAAAGGACTGATCTACATCAACATCTATTTGGTGGTTTATGCGGCCGTCTACTTTATCTTAGCCAAGAAGATACCGTCGTCCGAGGTGAAGATGGATACCATCTCCGTTTTCATTATCTCCGGCATCATCCTGCTCGTCGATATTATCCTCAATGCCCTCGTTGTCTATATTCAGGATGGCTATTCCAAGATGTACTCTCTCATCACCTCCTTCAACAATATCCTGGCCTGTCTGATGGTTCTCTATATTCAGTTCAGCGTCGTCAATATCAAAGCTTTGAAAACGGAGCTGACGACGACCTCTCAGCTCCTTCATCAGTCGCAGGAACAGTACAAGAACAGCAAGGAGAACATGGAGCTCATCAACCTCAAATGCCACGACCTCAAGCATCAGATACGGGAAGTCGGTTCCCAGGGCAATATTGATCAAAGTGCCTTAAAGAACATTGAAAACATCATCAGCATTTACGATAGCAATGTCGAAACCGGCAATGCTGCCTTGAACCTCATTTTGACGGAGAAGAGTCTCCTCTGCACTCAGAAAGGCATCAAGCTGACCTGTCTTGCTGACTGCAGCAAGTTAAGCTTCATTGCTAACCCGGATCTCTACTCCCTCTTCGGCAATATCATCGATAACGCCATCGAAGCCGTCTTAAAGATTGACGACAAGGAACAGCGAAATATCTCCCTCATTGTGAAGAACGTCAACTCCTTTGTCAGCATCAATGAAGTCAACTACTACAAAGGGGATATCCATTTGGATTATCAAGGCCTTCCCGAGACCACCAAATCGGATAAGAACTATCACGGCTTCGGCATGAAGTCCATCAAGATGATTGTGGATCAGTACCACGGCGATTTAACCATCTCAAGTCATGACCAGCTCTTCTCGTTATCGATTCTCTTCCCCGTCCCAGTCCAAGCCCCTGAGACGAAATAGAGGTTCCTGCTGATTTTTCCGTCTCCTCATGGGTATCCCCGACTTTGCTTTAGAGGAGACCCTCTGTCAGCCAAGATCGACCCGATTATCCCAAGGCTAAGGAAGGCCACGCGTTGGTCATTCTATCCCTGTGCTCTTTCTTTTTCTTCCTGCCAACTCTTTATTCAAGGAGAACCTGGCTTCTTTTCCGAAGTAATTCTTAGGACCCGTACGAGAAAAGAAGATAATCGATTTCGGCACGGAAAACGAGCATCCTTTCGTAACGGAACGCTTGCTTTGGAAAATGGGGTACTCCACTCAAAAATAAAAGAGCGAGAACCCTTTTCATTTGATTTAGCATACTAAAGGAAAAAGAAGTAAATGTAAGGGGTTTCCGTTTCTAAAACAGTGAAATTATAGCGAAAACGATTTAATTACCACTGAAAAATATTAAAAATTACGTTAAGAATGGCGGTATTTGAGAATAAGAATGTAACGGCTTTCATTTCTTCTTAAGCTGTGAACTTAAAAGTGTTAATTTTTCGATAAGCATCGCATTTTTTGCTTTCGCTCAGTAAAGTAAGGAAACTCAAAAGACAAAACTCGTTCTTGTCACCCAACGGGAGACATTTTACAATTTTTGTATTGTTTTCGGAGGGAAAACCATGAAAAAGACTTTCAAATTGTCGTTGACGCTCGTTGCTTCATTAGCGTGTTTGGCCGGCTGCGCCGGAACCAAGACTTCGGTCGCTTCGACTGTCGCTTCGACACCTGCATCGGACAGTGTCGCTCCGTCAGTTGTTGCTTCGCCTTCGGCTTCTGCGTCTGCTTCGGCTTCGGCTTCGGCTTCGACGTCGACTTCCGTTGCCGATGAGACACCGGAAATCGATGATTCCATGTTTGCCGACATCGGTGGAAAGAATATTACCTTAACCACGGATCTGACCTATGGCTGCCCGGAAATGGGCTCGGCCATGCCGTACCATATGGTGACGGAATTTGCCGATGGCCTCTTTGTCGATACGGGAACCTGGGATTACTATGATGGAAGCTTCATGGAATACAAGGGCGATCATCAGTATCGTTATTTCCGGGATGACAAAGGCAAACTGGCTTACACCAATCCTGCCAACAAGAACAATGTCATTATTCAAGGCGAAGAAACCGATAATGGTGAGACCATCGACTTCGATGACACCATCTTCCAGAATCTCTTAGGCAGTCTGATTTCGGCCGATTTCGAGTATTCCTATACCACTGCCAGCAAAGAACAGATCTTTACGATGACGGATACGGCCAAAGCCGGCACACATGCTACCTATGATAACATCTTCAATGCCATTGGCTGCGTCAATGCTTTCTCTTCGGCAGGTGCCTGGGGTGGTCCGGTTGCTTTGACAAACGCTTATGTCCGTGTGGATCCGAAGACCGATGGCATTATCGGCTTTGGCGGCACCTATGAAGAAACCGTTGATCTGACGGACTATGGTCTGCCGCTGGTCCATGAAGATACGATCTTTGATACCGCCATTTCCGATATCGGAACCACGGCGCTGACCATCGATGACGTCAAATATCAGCCTTACACGGTTCCGACTGCCGATGCCGCTAAGTTCACTGCCTTCGATACTGCGATGACTGCCATCAAGCAGAACAACTACAAAGTCACCACGGCCGTCACAATCGATGGCGCGGATGCTCCGTATCAGACCGATGAGATGTATTTCACTGCCACCGGCTGGTCCGGCAAGGAGTCGGTGACGACCACCGAAACGATGTCTGAGGAAAAAGTCACGAAGACTTATATCGGCACAGACAAAGCCACGACTCCGAACGGCTTCGCCCTCGTCCTGAATGCCGATGATAAGACGGGTACTCTCTACGATGAAGACAATAATGTCGTCCTGACGTTTACGTATACGTCAACGGCTGCCGATACCACGACTTACGGCGAAGGATTTGTCACCTTTACCGGTAAGAATGTCGCGGGTACCGCTGTGGAAGGTGCCATCAAGATCGGTGACGATGATACGATTGAAATCGTCTACAACAAGGGTGCTACCGGTGAAGAAGATATCACCGTGACTCCCAGCGGTGTTGTCACCACGGACAAAACCACGATTGCCTACACGAGTACGGAGGATGCCTACTTCGGTGTCCATGCCAACGGCGACGGAACCTATGATCGGTATAGCGGTTCTTCGGCCACAGCCTTAAAGGGTGGCTATGCCGCTTATAAGGCCAGTGCCTTTGCTCCGGCTTTCAACTTCTCGACGGCGGTCTTTGACTATGATGCCGATGACAGCACGGATACCGAATATGTCTTCACTGTCAAGACAGACTTCGATAATCTCTATGATTGCTCTGCCATTGCCAAGGAGATGACGGCTGATTCCTTCGCCAAGCAAGCCGATGGTCTGAAGATCTATGTCACCTCGGCGGGTGTCCTCGAGAAATTCGAATTCACTTTCTCTGACAGCGACGGCAATACCAATACCTTCGTCGATACCTTTGACAAGATCGGTGCGGTCACGGACATTCCGACCGACATTGCAGACTTCACGGCGTATACCAAGTTTGCCATTCCGACGGACTTCTCGGCAACCGTTACGGATTCCTCGACCAGTACTTCGATGACGGCAACGGCGGCTCTGACGGCCATCTTCGGTGCCGATACCGCTGCCAAGATTCCTTTCCCGGTCATTGCTGCCACCAAGCCTTACTATCTGGGTATGGCCTATTGGAGCAAGACTAAGACGTTCCGTGTTGCCTTCGTCACCGATGGCGATGTCTACAACATCATTGACAACTTCACTAAGATCGTCACGGCTCTTCAGGGGGATGGATATACCTTAACCATGACCGGTGATGCCGAAGCCACAGGTACCGTCACAGCCGATTCCTCGGTCGCTGTCGATATCTATGCTCAGACCAACGGTGCCATCTACATGGAATTCACCAAGGCTGCCTAGTCGTTTCTTTTAGCCAACACGCCTCTGCCGGAGAATCTTCTTCTCGGGCAGAGGCTTTTTGTTAGAATAGAGAAAACCGAAAGGATGTTTCGCAATGACCATTGATTTCAAGAAAATAGATGAAGCTGTTATTCCGAATTTCAAAGGCGGGGACAAGGAAATCCATACCCGGGCCTTCTTTGACGGCACCAACCGCATCTGCTATTCCGTCTTACCGCCCCAGGCCTCGATCGGCTATCACGCCCACCAGGGGACCGCTGAGATCGTCTATGTTCTCTCCGGCCAGGGAACGGTCAATGACGATGGCGTGGAGTCGCCGATTGAAGCCGGACAGTGCCACTACTGCCCCAACGGACATAGCCACGGCGTGAAGAACACCGGAACCGAAGACTTGGTGGTGTTCAACTGTGTCGTGAAGCAAGCCTAGATGAAAGCACTTCCAAACAAAAGATTCCTTGCTTCGGAATCCTTTTGAGCTTTTTATAAACCAACTATAAAACTACAAAAAATTTAGTATTTCTATAAAATATTGACTAAAATCTATTAATTTTAATCATCTCAATATTGACCGCTTTTTGCTTTCCTGTTTCCCTCTTCCGTTGCAATGAAACAAGGTTTCAGGGAAAATAGAATCATTCCGGAAGGAGGAAATGATCATGACTGACAATATCAAGAATCTCAGCAAGACCGTCCCTGCTTTCGGCTTTTATTATTACTATTATTACTTTTACGGAAAGAAACTTCTTTCTTAAGGTTTTAATAGCAATAACGCGAGTTAAACCTTGGCAAGAAGTTATGTCACTAGCCAAGGACACGAACGGAATGCTGTTTACATGAATTCCTGCCTGAGGCTAGCCAGTCTCAGGCTTTTTTCTTTGTTACCACAGTAAAGGAGGTAAACGTTTATGAAAAAGCTCATGGTCAGTGCGTTAGCCGTTTGCGGGATGGTTGCTCTGATGGGATGCAAGACAAGTAAGACGACCACCATCGGAATCCTGGAGTTCATCACTCAGGATGCCCTGGAAGCCTGCCGCACCGGATTCGTAGATGAACTGGCGGCCAAAGGCTATAAGGATAACGACAAGATCAAGATCGACTATCAGAATCCGGAAGCCAACAGCTCCACTCAGACGACCATGGCGGCCAAGCTTGCCCGGGAATGCGACATGGTCTTTGGCATTGCCACACCTTCCGCCGTCGCTTTGAAGAGCGCCGTCGATGATGCCGACAAATTCATCCCGGTCATCTATTCCGCCTGCACCGATCCGGTGGGAGCCAAGCTCATCACTTCCGTCACCGACCATGCCAATGTGATCGGCACCTCCGATGCCGGACCGACAGCCAAGAACATCGATCTTTTCCCCAAGTTCAAGGACAGCACCAACAAAGACATCACCAAGATCGGCATCCTTTATTCCACCGGCGAGAGCAACTCCATCGTCCAGAAGAAGGAAGCTCAGGCCGAAGCCGATAAGTTAGGCATCACGTTGGTCGATGGCGGCGTGGCCGACAGCACGCTGATTGCCTCCACCTTGAACAAGATGATCGCCGATGGCATCCAAGGCCTCTTTGTTCCGACCGACAACGCCGTCGCGGCGGCGATGTCGTCTCTGAAGGAGACATTGACGGATAAGAAGATCCTGACCGTCTGCGCTGATTCCAGCGAGACCACCAACGGCGGCTCGCTTGGCTATTCCGTCTCCTACTCCGATTTAGGCAAGACCACCGCCGATATGGTCGCTAAGCTTCTGGGCGGGACCGACATCAAGGACATCACCTGCTCCTTATCCTCTACCTTCCCGTTAACCGTCAACCAGGCTTTCTTCACCACGACTGGCATCAGCCTGCCGACGGACATTCCGACGTCTGCCACCCTGGATTAAGGACTGAGGCTAGGAATGAACTGGTCCAGTATCTTTCAGTTTATCGGTACCGATGCCCCGATGCAGGGGTTTGTCTGGGCGCTGTTGGCCTTAGGCGTCTTTCTGGCTTTTCGGATTCTCAACGTCGCCGATATGAGCGTCGATTCCCTCTTCCCCTTTGCCGGCATCGTCTCCCTTAATCTTATCAATCTCGGCTGTGATCCGTTGGTCTCGATTCTGGTCGCCATTGTCTGTGGCATGGTGATCGGCTATCTCAATGCGGCGCTGAAAGTCTATCTCCATATCGACCCGCTCTTGGCCGGCATTGTCATCATGGTTGCTCTTTATACGCCGAACGTCATTCTGGCTCCGGGTACCTTATCCGTCGCCGATGGCAAGGAAACCATCTTTACCATCATCGCTAAAATCATACCGAACAAAGCCGTCACCAAGATCCTGGTGTTAGGGATCTTCTTGGTGGCCGTTCTCTTCCTGACGTATTGGTTCTTCGGCACCGAGATCGGTCTCTCCTTACGGGCCAGCGGCAAGAATCCGGAGATGGCCAAAGCCAATGGCATCAACACGGATAGCCGCTACATCTTAGGCATGATTCTCTCTTCCGCCTTAGTCGCCTTAAGCGGCGCCCTGTATGCCCAGATGAACAAGTACACGACCCCGGACAGCGGCCGAGGGTCGATCATTGTCGGCCTGACCATCATCTTCTTAGGGGATGTCCTCTTCAATAACCGCTCCTTCAAGCTGACATTGGTCTCCATCGCCGTGGGTGGCATTCTCTACTGGCTTTTGATCGATATCATCCTGGAGATTCCGGGCTTCAACACTAACTACCTCAAACTGATGCAGGGTGCTTTCATCGTGGTGGTGGTCCTGTTAGGACAGCTCAAGAAGAAATTAAGAGTGAAGAAGCTTCTCAAGGCCAATAAGATTCTGATTGCGGCCGAAGGAGGACAAACGAAATGATCCGGCTAGAACATATCTACAAAGACTTCGAGACCAACAACCCGGCCTTCCCGATTCACCATGTCCTCAAAGACCTGAACCTGACCATCCAGGACGGCGACTTCGTCACCGTCATCGGCTCCAACGGTTCCGGCAAGTCGACGTTGCTTAACACGATTGCCGGCTCCCTCCGTCCGACCTCCGGCAAAGTCTTCTTCGATGACAAGGATGTGACGGACTTGAAAGACTATCAGCGGGCCGGCTATATCGGCCGGGTCTTCCAGGATCCGACCATCGGGACGATTGGCGACATCACCATCGAAGAGAACCTGGCCTTAGCCTTAAGACGGGGCGAGAAACGGACCCTCCGCTGGGCCTTGAAGAAGGAATATCTCGATATCTACAAAGAAAAATTAAGTCCGCTCAATCTGGGATTGGAGAACCGCATGCAGGATCGGATCAGTTCCCTCTCCGGCGGTCAGCGGCAGTCCGTCACCCTGCTGATGGCGGCCTTGAAGAAGCCAAAGCTTCTCCTCTTAGATGAACATACGGCCGCCTTGGACCCGAAGACCAGCAAGAAGATCCTGACCCTTACCGATACTCTGATCAAAGAGAACAACCTGACGGCAATGATGATCACCCACAATATGCGCGATGCCTTGACCTATGGCAACCGTCTCATCATGATCAGCGACGGCAAGGTCATTGCCGATATCGCCCGGGAAGAGAAGGATAAGCTGACGATCGAAGATCTCTACCGGAAATTCGATGAAGCCGAAGCCGAGATGACGGAAGAGGCAGACGTCTAGAAAAAAGCTTCCTTGCCACACCATGGCAGGGAAGTTTTTCAGAGAGAAATATCCTTGTTTCGAGAACCCAAAAAGCCCTCTTGCGAGGGCTTTTCATTCAATGGTGCGGACGGAGAGACTCGAACTCTCATGGGGTACCCACACGCACCTCAAACGTGCGCGTCTACCAGTTTCGCCACGTCCGCAGCTAAACAGCTTCATAATTATACCTACTCTTGGTATTCAAATCAAGAATAACTTACAATATTACCGGTAAACAATCATGGATAAACGTTCCTTCATTGGCGAAAGAGAATATCTGCGGAAAGACGGCACGACTTTCAAGGCTAAAATCTACCGGAAAAACAACAATAACGGCATCACCGTCCGGGTTGTCTACGGGGAGATGGAGCTTTATGTTTCGTCCTATACCACGATGAGCCATCTCGATGAGGTGGTCAATCGGGTGGCTTTGAAGTATTCCGACCGGATCCTGAACCGCCCTTTCATGAAAGAGGGCATCTATGCCTATGTCTTAGGCAAGAAACGCTACTTCACCAACGATGTCTCCTTAAAGGATAGCGACACCTTCTTCTATGTCCCCAAGACCGTCAAGGATCCTTTGACGACGTATAAGAAGGATTTCTTAGCTTATATCAAGCCGCGTGTCATCGCTCTCGGCACCCGGATGGGCGTGGACCTCTCCCTGTGGAAGATCCGGACCGGACTCTTCTTAACCTATTACGGGGTCTGCTTCCCGACCAAGCATCAGCTCAAATTCGATTACCGTCTCTTTGCCTATCAGCCCGCCATCAGCGATGCCATCATCTATCATGAGATTGCCCATACCTTTGATATTCACCACGATGACCGCTTTTATGCTATAGTAAAAACCTATTGTCCGGATTACGATGCCCTGGATGAGGATATCCAGGCCGGGCGGTTTGAGGGAAGGCTGGATCATTATGTCCTATCGGATCATTGAGTCAGACGACAACAAGACGTACAAGGACCTTCTGAAGATCAAGAAGGGCGACCCGGAGAAGGGTCTCTTTCTGGTGGAAGGTCAGGATCTGGTCGATGAAGCCAACAAGGAAGGCCTTTTGAAAGGCCTGATCGTTCCCCTCAATACCAAGGCTCCCTGGACCGACTATCCTATCTACGGACTCAGGGAAGCTCTCTATCGGAACTTATCCTCCTATCAGTCCTTGCCGGTGTGCATGGGCATCTGTGAGAAGAAGATGGATGCCAATGTCGGTAAAAGGGTCGTCTATCTGGACTCCGTTCAGGATCCTGGCAATGTCGGCACCATCATCCGCACAGCCCTGTCTTTCAACTATTCCGGCGTGGTGCTTTCCACGGATTCGGTCTCGCTTTACAACAGCAAGGTCATCCAGAGCACCAAGGGAGCGCTTTTTCACCTGCCAATATGGCGTTCGGACTTGAAACAATTTGTTAATCAAGGGTATAATATCTTTGTCACCTCACTTGCCGGTGAGGATGAACGTCAGCAAGGTCCGCTTCCGGAACCCTTTGTCTTGGTCTTCGGCAACGAAGGCCATGGGGTCAGGGAAGAGTACCAGGCGTTAGGCAAGAAGCTCCGGATTGAGATGAGCGGCATTGATTCCCTCAATGTAGCCGTCGCCAGCGGAATCTTCCTGTATCGGTTTGCCAAACGAGGTTAAGGATGGAAACGTATCTGAATTCGGTGGAAGTCTTCAAAGAGAATGACCCGCGGGTCATCGTCAGCAAACCCGTCCATAAGACGGCTCTTTTGTGTTTCAACGGCTTCCAGAATTCCGACACCCACGATGCGACCGAGATGATGGATTATTTCAACAAGTCCTTTGCCAAAGATTATCCGGACTGCGTCCTCGTTCCGGTGCATCTCTTCTATCCGGCCGACAAAGCCAGCCATCACCACAGGCTTTTTGAACGTCGGGCCCGGGAAGTCATCGACGAGTATGTTGCCAAAGGCTATGACCTGATTCTCATGGGCTACTCCTTCTCCGGAGCCTTAGCCTGCAAGTTGGCCAAAGAGTATGCGGAGCATATCGTCAAGCTGATTCTGGTGGCACCGGTCTACGATACCATCCTGAACGGCATGATCCCGCATTACATCAAATATGCCTGGAAGTTCCATAAGCTTTCCAAGAAATACGGTGCCCGGGCTGCCAATGCCATCGGCCGCAAGACGACCCAAGGCCTCTTCGGCCTGCTCTGCTCGATTCTCTCCTCGCTGGTGCTTAACCGCCGTTACTTCCGTAAAGTCAGTGCTCCGACCCTGGTCATCCGGGGCGAGGATGATCTCCTCTGCACGAAGCATTCCATCAAGAAGGTCCTGCACGGCTTAGCAAAGACGCCGCATCTCTATTACCGCTATCCGGGCATGACCCATGGCATCCTGAAGTCCATCAAGGACAATGGCATCGTCTATGAGGACATCCTCCATGTTGCCTTTTCTACCCCGTTCCTGCTTGAGAAGCATGCCGTCGATGTCGAAGCCCGGAAAGTCAGTAAGATCAAATACGACGAAGACGGCGAAAGGATTCCTACCTTCACCGAAATCTTCACCGAGATCGATCCCGACGCCGACAGCGAGACGAAGCAGGAGCAGGAAGGTCTCTGAAGCCAATAAAAAATCCCGGGTTCAGCGCCCGAGATTTTTTTAATGTCGCAACACCGAGACAGATTACTTGGCGGTGACGGTAATGGTGGTGTCGGCAGAAGCAGTAAAGGATTTTCCGAAGGTGTATTCGCCGGACTCTTCATCCTGGGTAGCATCTTCGTCAATGGCGTTGGTTCCTCCGACAGCAATGGTGACATGGAAGTTGTTGCCCTCCTGATTCTGAACATCGCAATAGATGGCTGTGCCAGCATCGACTTGGAAGGCAGCTGACGAATCAAAGGTGGTACCGGAGTGCGACAAAGTGACAATGAATTCATCCGCATCATAGGAAGGGGTAATGGTCACTTTGGTGCCTTGATTTTCGAGAGCTTTGAACGAGACGGCAACAGCAACATCCTGGCTCGGCATCGTGAAAGTGTAAGTATAGTCATCATCTCCTTTTACAGCGGTCAAAGTCGAAAGAGCAGTGCCAGTCGAATCCGCGAAAGTGATGGCATCTAACTGATAGCCCGTCGCCGGACGGACATCGATGGCAACCGTCTCATCGGCAGCATATTTGCCAGTGGAACGGCTTAAGGTGGCCGTGCCATTCGTGCCCGCAGTCAGAGTGGCCGTGTAAGCCGTGGCCGTTGCGATGCTGACACTGATCTGAGTGGCATCATCCGGAATGGCCAACTGGACATAACCCGTGTCATCCACTTTCACAGCCGTGCCACCATTGAGACTGGCCGAGACGACGACGTCACTCGCCGAGGCAGGTGTGGCCTTGACCCAAAGCGTATCGCCTGGATTGGCTTTCTCCGTCGGATCCGAATAGCCAGGATCATCATTGTAATATTCCACGCTGGCAATCTTGCTGTTGGCAACGGTGGTGATGGTCAAGGAATCAGCAAAGGTGATGGCAAAGCTGACATCATTGTCCGGCATGGTGAAAGTGAAATTGGTTTTGCTGGCATAGGAGATGTCGCTGTCGCTAATGCCGGTCGGAACCATGCTCTTCAGATAAGCGCCGCTCTTGACCTCCAAGGTGACGGTGACGGAATCGCCGTTGAGGGCAGTCTCCGGAAGGACGGAGGAATCCAGCACCAGATAATCCTTGACGAGGTTGGGATAGGTGATTGCTCGCTGAGTGTGCTGTTCTCCGGTGAAACGGACCACGACATCATCGGTCAAATCCGCCGTCCCCGGACGGATAACTAACTCATACTGGCCAGCAGCCGATAGGGCGATACTCGTGCCATCTACGCTGCCAATCTCATTCCACGTGTTGGTAGAATCCTTGGCAAGGCGATATTCGGCTTTGGTGATCTTATAGCTGGGATCACAGACGGCATAGCAGTCGATGTAATCGTATTTCTCCGTGGACGAGACACCATAGGCCTTGACCTTGTCATTGGTTTCAAAGGAAATGGCATGGCCGTCCGTCTTCAGATGCTGCTGCACGGAATAGCAGGCAACAATCTCACTGTCCGCGGCCGGCATGGTTAAGGTCATATCGACGGTCTTGGAGAAGGTGACGCCAGTCGCAAAGGTCGGCTTATAAAGGGTATCGTTGACCGTCACATAGATATGGTCGAGATGGTTGCTGGAGGCCTGGAAGCCTTCCGACAGGGTCGTACCGGCCGTCAGGGTCAGCGTATAGGTTCCGGCCTGATAGGTATCCTTCTCTTTGACCGACAGCGTGAAGAAATCCGGCGAAAGATTCAGAACCTTCTTGACGGCATACGTTTTCACAACTGAGGTGGACGCCGAATCGGAAACAACGGAAGGCGACGTAACCGAGGCACTGGCACTGTCCGAGACCGGAGCGGTACTCGTCGAAGTCTTGGCGGAGGCATTCTCCGAAACACTGATCCGGCAACCGGCTAACAGAGCAGCTAAGGCAGCAACGGCAATCATTCTTGACTTTTTCATAGGTTTTATTTCCTTTCCTTAGGCTATCGTCGCAGCACTGACCGAATCCGGCAGAACGCAGTTTCCCTTCGCGGAGAAAGACACCGTCACCGTCTCATTCTCACCGAAACCCATCGAATCATTCTCATACGTCTCTTTGATGGTAGGGAGGCCGGCGGAATCCAAGGTAACGGCGGTGCCGTTGGCTTGGCTGCTGATCCAGACGTTCCGCGCCTCCAACGGCTCGAGTGCGGAGAAGAGCGACGACTCATACGGCGACCTTACCTGATAGCCGGAGGCAGTCTTCGTGAAGAAGGCCATGCTGATTCCGGAATAGTCGAGGAGTTCATCGGCATAGACAGCCGTGGTGCTGTTGCTTTCGAAGGCTTTCTTGTCGGAGGAGTAGACATAGACCGTCAGCTCACTGTCTTCCGGCTTGGCCTTCTTCATCAGGATGTCCCCTTTGGAGAGACCGGGAACCGAGTAATAGCAATCCAGATCGAAGTAGATGCTTTCGCCGGTGTAATAGATGAGCCACGTCTGTCCGGTGACAAGCTTCATCTCGCCGGGTGTCAGCTGATAGCGGCAGCAGAAGTTGCTCCCTAAGGAGCCAAAGGCCTGCTGTAAGGCGGTTTTGTCGGTGCCGTCATCCTTAAGCGGCTCGAGCGGCGTGTAGTCAAAGCCATCGCCGGTATCCTTGAAATCGAGATGGAAAGTGCAGACGAAGGGGACCTTGCGACTGGTATCCTCTTGATAGCTGAAGTCCAGGGAGGTGATCTCCTCGCCTTCCAGATGAAGACTGCTTAACAGAACCGGACGGTCCTTGATTTCGCTTAAGGAGTAACCAAACCAGGAGACGAGCTCTCTCCCGAAGCCTTCCGAGAAGTCATAATCCCCGGAGCCGGTCTCGGACAGATTCTCAGCGTCCAGGTTCTCGAACGGATTATAAAAAGACGCCCCGAAGCGGTTCTTGCCCATCAGGGAATAGTTGTCAAAAGGCTCATTTTTGTAATTCAGATTCTTTTGATAAAGCAGGTCATCCTTGTCCCCGCCATAATAGGTAAAAGAAGAGCCTTTGTCGACCAGCTCTCCCTGGGAGTCAATGCTTAAGGCCCGGCTGGCATATTCCTTGTCGGCCGTCTTCAATAACACTTCCTTGCCATCCGCAATGCTCGTCGTGGCATAGGAGCTAGCCTGATACGAGCAACGGAATAAGGTCCAGACCCGGAACCCTTTCTTCAGATGCCGGAGCGCTTTGCTTAAAGGCGTGGTCGTCACCGTCGAGGTGCTGACGACACTCGCGGAACTGACCGTACTCGGGCTCGTGGCTTCGGAAACCGAAGCGGAGGCTGCTGAGGTCGGGGCCTGACAGGAAACGAGGAAACTAATAAAAACTAGCGGCAACAGCATTTGCTTGCAATGAGACATGATAAGTCCTTTCAGAACAACAAAGACAATTCTACCATTTATTACTTAAAATGGGTAAATTGTTTATTTTAATGGCAAAAACAAGGACTATGTTTTACAAGGCAAAAATCCAAAAACAGGCTTAGCTATAAGAAAACTGACTCTTTCTTGTATACAAGAAACGGCAACTAAAAAAGTTAGACTTGGTGCGTGGAGAGAACGGCCACGATGCTGATGATGAGCCAGACAATGAAGAAGACGATGCCAATCCAGCAAAGCGTCCGGTCCCGGTCTTCATCGCTGAGACAGAGTCCGATGATGCCTAAGACCAGTCCGACAAAGCCGCCTAAGACACCAAAGATGCAGGCACAGATGCAAAGAGCATGATAGTCGTGATAGACATAGGTATTGTCATCCAGATAATCATAGGTGGCACCCGTCGACGGAGGATAGGATGTCGACGTATCCGCAGCAGACGTCTCCGTTGCCGCTGTCGTCTCCACGGGTTTGCCGCAGAAAGGACAGAATTTGCTGCTGTCCGGAATCTCTTTGCCGCAATTATTGCAAAATATGAAAAAAATCCTCCTCATTCTTTCTTAGGTTAACACCTTGCCTAGGCAATGAAAAGGGACAGTTTCAGGTAGGGACTCTGTAAGGGCTTTCCTTCAGCAAAGCAAGCTTCTTTGTTGTTTCGCCTCTTGCATTCCCGGACGGATGATTTAAAATATCCCTCGTAAAAGCCAAGACGAGGAAGAGTAGCTTCCGCAACGATTCCTAGGGAGTCCCTGCTGGGTTGGAAGGGGATAATCGGAAGAAGCGAACATGGCCTCTGAGCTTCAAAGACGAAGACAGTAATCTTTGACGGGTAAGCCCGTGACAGCAGCGAGTATCGACAGGGTACTCATCAAGGTTATTCCGGTAACGGGTAACGAATTAAGGTGGTAACACGAGATTAACCGTCTCGTCCTTAAACTCAAACGGTTTAAAGGCGAGACTTTTTTTATTCAAAGTCTGGCCGGAGAGGAGCCCATCATGGCATCTCTGCGGGATGAAATCGTTCTCCAGGATCTCACCAAGTCCTTTGACGGACGGGTGGTACTGGATCATATCTCTTTGACGGTCTCGAAGGGGGATATCTATGGTATCCTCGGCCTTTCCGGCGCCGGGAAATCCACCCTGGTCCGCTGCATCAACGGCTTAGAGACCTTCGACAGCGGAAAAGTCTTCTTCGAAGGACGGGAGCTCTGCTCTCCCGGCCATCCGATTCAGCGGCAGGACCGGGAAAAGATTGCCATGATCTTCCAGTCCTTCAACCTGCTGCAGCAGCGGACGGTCTTAGGGAACGTCTCCTTAGCCATGGAGATCACCCATGTCGAGAAAGCCGAACGTCAGAAACGGGCTAAGGAAGCCTTGCTCCGGGTCGGTCTCAGTGACAAAGCCAACTGTTATCCTTCGCAGTTAAGCGGCGGACAGCAGCAGCGGGTTGCCATCGCACGGGCCTTAGCTCTCAAGCCATCCGTCCTCTTAAGCGATGAAGCAACCTCGGCCCTGGATCCGGAGACGACCAATTCGATTCTGGAACTCCTCCATGGTCTGAACCGGGATCTCGGACTGACCATCCTGATGATCTCCCACCAGATGAACGCCATCGAACAGATCTGCAACAAGGTGGCCATCCTCGATCAAGCCAAAATCATCGAAAACGGCGATATGAGCGATATCTTCCTCAATCCGCAGGCCCCCATCACCAAGAGCCTCATCTATTCCAACCACGTCCATACCTCCCTCGACGATAAGCGACTAATCCGTATTCTCTTTGACGGCAATACCGACGAACCTCTCATCTCCAACATCGTCCAGGACTGCCAGATCCTGGTCTCCATCGTCTATGCCGATACCAAGGTTGCGGATGGCAAGGCTTACGGACAGACCATCATCAAGCGTCCCAGCTCCGAAAAGGATGTCCAGAAGCTGGAAAAATACCTAACTCTTAAGCAGGTGCGGTATGAGGAGGTGAATCCATGAACGGCATTGATCTTTGGACCATTACCTGGGAAACCATCCTGATGACCTTCCTCTCCACCGCCTTAAGCTATCTGGTCGGTCTGCCCTTAGGCGTTCTTCTCTCCGTCACGTCCAAGAACGGCATCCATCCCCGACGGATCCTGAATACGGTCTTAGGCGTGATCGTCAACTTCCTCCGCTCCATTCCCTGTCTGATTCTCATCGTGGTGCTGCTGCCCCTCAGCCGGGCCATCGTGGGCCGGGGGACCGGCGAATGGTACACGATGATCATTCCGCTCTTCTTCAGCTCGTTTGCCTATGTCGCCCGGATCGTCGAACAGTCCTTAAGCGATGTCGACGCCGGCGAAATCGAAGCCATCCGCTCCTTGGGAGCCAATGACTGGCAGCTCATCACCAAAGTCATCCTTCCCGAAGCCCGTTCCAGCCTGCTCTTAGGGGTCGCCGTGACCTTGGTCAACGTGATCGGCTATACGGCCTTTGCCTACAACATCGGTGCCGGAGGCCTGATCTCCAAGATCTATGACTACTATGTCGGCCATACCGGAGGATTCCTCAATTCGGCCGTGTTCTGGGTGATGATCATCCTCGTCGTCGTGTTGGTTCAGGTGATTCAGGAAGCCGGGCTGTTCTTAGCCAAGAAATTGGATAAAAGGAGAAAAATAAAATGAAAAAGAATGTATTGACGTTGCTGGCTGTGCTGGGCCTGTCCTGTGGTTTTGTGACGGGCTGCAAGAAGACCGACAATGTCATCACCATCTGCGCCAGTCAGACCCCGCATGCCGAGGTGCTGACCAATGCCGTGTCGTCGATCCTGGCCAAAGAAGGCTATACGCTGAAAGTGACCGTCCTGGATTGGACCTTGCAGAACGATGCCGTCAAGAACGGCGACTATGATGCCAACTACTTCCAGCACCGTCCCTATCTGGAACAGTATGATTCGGGCAGTGCCACTTATTCCAACAGCTACACCTACACCAAGGTCTTCCCGACGGCAGCCGTCCACTTTGAGCCGCTCCGAATCTATGCCGGCAAGTCCACCGCCGTGGATTTTGCTTCCAAGAAGGCGCTGTCTTCGACCACGTATGAGATCTGCTCGGATGTTTCCAACGAGATCCGTGCCCTGGACCTTTTAGTTGCCAACAAGGTGATTGCCTCCTATGAGACGGACAAGGACGGCACTCCGATTAATCTTCCGGCGAACATCACCCTCATCGATGAAAACCTTTTGGTCTCCTCAAAGGCGGATTACGACTATGCCCTGCTTCCTTGCAACACGGCCCTCAAGGGAAACCTGACGGCCGATGACCTCTTACCGGTGGAAAGCAATGACGTCGCGGATCTTCGGGCCAACGTGATTGCCGCCAATGTGACCAAGTACCAGAGCGACAGTGCCTACAAGAAGAAGATCGATGCTCTCACCGATGCCGTCCTGACGAAGGCTGTTGCCTCTTACATTCTTGAAACCTATAAATGCGTGATTATCACCTATCAGAAAGACTTAAGAGCCTAAACCAATCCGTTCCATTGAAAAAAGGTTTGCTGTCGGCGTCGCCGTGAGCAAACCTTTTTTATGGCTTAGAGAATCTCAATCGTATAGCTGAAGACGTCCTGCTTTCCAGGGGCTAGATGAGAGATGGCTTTCTTCCGGGAAATCTCCGGCTGAGGCGTCAGTTCATCCGGCAGTCCCTTCCAGGGCTCGACGGCGACATAATCGCCCCAGCCGGTATCCGACCAGACGGCCAGATACGGAATGCCTTTCTTATGAATCCGGATCTTGGAACCGTCCGTCTTTTCCAGGGTTACCGCATCGATGGCGTCGGCTTTCAGAATCAGGGTCGGAATCTTGCGGAAGAAGTCCTTGGAGAGATCCAGATGATCACTCGTTAAGTAAGGAACCTCGCCCAGACAGTAGGAAGCCGTCTCATCCTGAGCAACCTGAACCAGAGCCAGCTTCTTTGCAAAGCGGAGGGTGGTTCCGGAAAGATCAAATTCCGTGACTGTCCGTTTGCCCGGGACCGCAAAGGCGGGATGACCGCCGATGGCATAGGGAAGAGTTTCGGTTCCTGTGTTCGTGATGGTATAGGAGACGACAATGCTCTTGCTTTCCAGGTGATACCGGGCTTCGGCCTTAAACGGATATGGATACTGAGCCAAGGTATCCGGATCGGAGGCAAAGGACATGACGATATCGCCATTCGGAAGCTTGGTTTCGTTGGCTTTCATATACCGTAACAGACCATGATGCTTCATGGCATAGGTCTTGCCGTGATCCTGGTAGGTTCCGTCCTTCAGCCGGGCGATGAACGGGAAGATGACGATATCCTGTCCCTTCCAGGAATCGGCTTTGGGCTGGTAGAGGAGTTCCTCTTTCCGGGCTTTGTCGTAGATGGAGGCCAGACAGCCTCCCTGTGGATTGATGACCAGTCTCAGCTCACTGTTTTCTGTTTCCATGGTTGCCTCTTTCGTCAGATGATACTGCGACTACCATAGCAAAAAACGAAACCAAGTTAAAGAAAAAACGTGAATTCCGAGGTAAAAATCAAGAAATGGTGCAACCGGAAGGAAATTTAGATTATAATAAATAAGTTACAAAGACGAAAGGAGATAAAACCAATGACAGTCAAGACGGAGAACAACCAGCGCTTAGACCTTCTGAATCTGAAGGAAGGCATCTATTTCAACGAAGTCAATTTCGGTCAGATCCATGCGATGCAGGCTTCCAAGAGTCCATTCGGCGATGTGCAGTACGGCTATGTCGGCCGGATCCACAAAGGTGAGATCCAGTTCTTAACCGGCAGCAAGCTCAGCACCTGCATTCCGATGAAGGGCAACTGGGATTACGGCTTCACCCTGGAAGGCTTAGCCGCCCATACCTTTGAGGCCAAAGATGCTTTGGTCAAGGTCAATGCGGAAGAAAAGCGTAAATTCGTCTACATCAACGACAAATCCAAGCTGATCTTCAATGGCGATCCGAAGCTGACCTATCGGCTGTATATCCGTATCTTCGATACCAACTTAGTCGGTCAGACCAACTACCGTTGGATCACCCTCTACCTCGAAGAGAACCGTTAGAACTGAAAAAGGACCGGCGCTGAGCCGGTCCTTTCTTTTGATTATGCAGATAACGACACGACGATGCAAAGGGGATTAATCCAGTTTAACGAAATTGTCTTTGCTTGCGCCACATAAGGGGCAAACAAAACCATCCGGAAGTTCCTCTTCTTCGGTCTCGTAGACATACCCGCAGATTTGGCACTGGAAGTGGTGTAACTGTTTTTCTTCACCCATCTTGTTTCTCCTTTCATCAGGATTACGGAAACTTGCGACTAATTTTATTATAGCTAACTAAAATTGAAATGTATAGTAAAGAATTTGTAAGCTGTTAAAAAGGTGTCTGAAAAAGGTTTCAGTGATAGAATAAACCTGTTGTTTTTTATTGAAAGGAGAACCTGTGGTGATAGTTATCGGTGGCATGATCGGTCTTGGCAAGACGACAACGGCAAAGACGATCAACGAAGAGATGGGCATTCCGGTCTTTTATGAATCCGTCCAAGGCAACAAGGTGCTGCCCTTATTTTACACCGCTTCTCCGGAAGAGCAGGAAAAGAAACGGTATCCGTTCCTCCTGCAGCTGAACTTCCTGATGACCCGTTTTCACGCCATCAAGGAAGCTCTCACCCACGACAATGCCGTGCTGGACAGAAGCATCTACGAAGATCATTATTTTGCTTCGAAGAACCATGATCTGGGCCGGATCTCCGACCTGGAAATGGAGATCTATTCGGGACTGTTAAGTGAAATGATGGCCGATATCCACGGGATGCCGAAGAAAGAGCCGGATGTGATGGTTTATCTCAAAGGCAGCTTCGACACGGTGCTTAACCGCATCAAATCAAGAGGCCGTTCCTTTGAAGTGGATGAGTCTTTAGTCTCCTATTATCATTTCCTTTGGCAGGACTATGATCAGTGGGTCTATAACTCCTATAAGGAATCCCCGATCATCGTCGTCGATGTCGATCAGAAGAACATCAACTTCGATCCGACGGACAAGAAGTGGCTTCTGGATCAGCTCAAAGAGATCTCCAAGAAACCCCATCCGCTGGCCTAGTTTCAAAATTCATCGTTTAAGTCTTGCTTTTTGCGTGTCTATCCTTTATTGTTAATACGTCGTTCATCACGAGGGTCTGCCCATGAAACCCCTCGTAAAACATTAACAGGGGGCTTTTTTCATGAAAGACGAGAATTCGTACAAGTTGACGTCCGCTGCCGAGACGAAGCCGAGCTTCTGGAAGACCTATTTCCATAGTTTGCGGCTGACGACCAAAACGATTGCGGCCAATGCCATCATTGCTGCCATGTATGTCGCCTTAACCTATGGCTTCTGGTTCCTCAGTTATGGGATGCTGCAGGTCCGAATCTCGGAGTTTATGGTGCTGATTGCCTTTTTCAATCCATGCTATATCTATGGACTGACCATCGGGGCTCTCATAACCGATATCTATTCGCCTGCCTTTGCAGCCGTCTGTTCGCCGCTGGATATCATCTTCGGAACCTTGGCCAGCTTCTTAGCGTCGGTGGCCATCTCCTTATGCCGGCAGCTCTTCATCGCCACTCTCTTCCCGGCACTCTTCAACGGTCTCCTCTTGGGCTTCGAGTTCGGCTATGTCAGCGTTTATCCTGATGGCAGCTGGCCGCTGTTCTGGGTCAACTTCGGCTGGGTGTGTCTGGGCGAAGTGATTGCCGTCTGTGTGCTGGGGTATATTATTTTCATGATCCTCAGCAAAAAGACGCCTCACTTCTACAAGGTTATCTTAGCAACGCAGAACCAGCACTTCCGGTGGTAGCTTTCAGCTATTTCTTTCGATTCTGCGCAGCCAATTGTTTGGCTTTCTGCATATCCGACGTCCGAGGAGTCTTCTTAAGGAGCAGATAATTCTCCTTGAGGGCCTTTTCATATTTACCGGTTTCCCGAGGATGGTAGAATGAGGCATCTTCGGCATTTTCCGGCAGGTATTCTAGCAGTGCCCAGACATCCGGATCATCGTAAGGATAGCTGTCCTGCTCACTGACATTGGCCCGTTTCAGCCGGAGATAATCCCGGACTCGGACGGGGCTGTCATCAATGGATGCCATGGCATCCTCAATGGCCAGACATGCCGACTTCGATTTCGGCGACAAGGCCAGATCCACGACGGAAAAGGCTAACGGAATCTGGGCTTCCGGAAGCCCCACGGTCAGGGCTACCTGACAGGCGTTATAGCAACGGTCCACAGCCGGAGGATTGGCTAAGCCGACATCCTCATAGGCCGTCACCATCAGCCGGCGGGTCAGTCCTTCCAGATCGCCCGACTTCAGCAGTTTGGCCAGATAGTAAATGGCGGCATCGACTTCGCTGCCGCGGATGGATTTCTGCAGGGCGGAGACGGTATCGTAATGTTCATCGCCGTCAAGATCGGCAAGATAATTCGGAGCGGTAGCAATCTCTTTGGCTTCCGCCACCGTAATCAGGTGGTCGCTGGGATAGCTTAAGGCAATGGCTTCCAGCTGGTTATAAGCAAAACGGAGGTCACCGCCGGCGATCTTGGCAAGGTAAGTGAAGACGCCGTCTTCGAACTGGCGCTTCTTGTCCAGGCCTTTGGGATCCTGACTGGCCCGTAAGAGGCCGGTCTTGATCTCCTTAGGAGACAAAGATTCTGTCTCCAGAAGACGGGTCCGGGAACGGATGGCAGGGTTCAGGGAAATCAGCGGATTGGCGGTGGTGCAGCCAATGAGGAAGAAATCGCCGTTTTCCAGATGCGGCAAGAGCAGATCCTGCTTGGATTTATCCAACCGATGGATTTCATCGATGATGACAATGCTGGGATTGAAGCGGATGGCTTCGTTGAAGGCTGCCTCCATCGTAGCTTTGTTGTCGATGACGGCATTGAGTGAGACGGAGTAGACGTTCATCGACTTGGCAAAGGCCCGGGCGATGGTCGTCTTGCCGGTTCCCGGCGGGCCATAGAAAACCATGCTGAGCAGAGAATTGGTCTCCTTCAGCTTGGTCAGAAAGCTCACCAGTTTGGTTTGGCCGATGACCTGGTCCAGCGTCTCCGGACGCATCCGGAAGGCGAGGGGTTTATCAATCATGAGACATCATCTCCTCAATAGCAATCTTCAATAGTTTGCTGAAAGCGGGAGCTATCTTTTTGCTGGCAACTAACACATCTTTGTCATCCAGCTTGCCGGGTGTTTTGCCACAGGCCCAGTTAGCAATAGTAGCAATCCCTAGCGTCACCAGACCGCAATGGTTGGCAGCGATATTATCGATGACGGTTGACATACCCACGGCATCTGCACCGGCTTTTTCAGCCATCTGGATCTCGGCTTTGGTTTCAAACTGCGGACCGGTGAACTGCATATAGACGCCTTCCCCGATGGGTAAGCCCTGGTCTTTGGCTTTGATGAAAATGGCTTTTCTGTCCCGGTCATCCCACGGATCGGTCATATCCGGAAAACGCGGTCCGAACTCCTCGGCATTCTCACCAATCAGCGGCGAAGGGACCTGAGTGGAGATGTGGTCACTGATCAGCATCAACGTGCCGGGGCCATAGCTGATGCCGCCACAGGCATTGGTGATGATGAGCTTTTTAATGCCCATCAGTTTCATCAGGCGAATCGGCACGACGACCTCTTCGGCGCTGTAGCCTTCGTAATAATGGAGCCGTCCTTCCATAATGACAAGATTGACGCCCTGGTAGGTTCCCAGAATATATCTTCCTTTGTGGGCTTTGTTGGTGGTGACGGGATGCTTGGTCAGACTGGCATAGTCAATCTCGCAGACGACCTTGACCTGCTTGAGGAAGTCATCCAGCCCGGAACCCAGCACCAATCCGAGAACCGGAACAAAGTCCGTCTTTTCGCGGACTTCTTTGAGCATCGTCTGATAATCGGCAAAGGTATATTTCATAGGATTTTCTCCTTGGCTACTTATAATTTTAGTATAATTGATAGGTAAACTTAATACCTTTATGAGAATCTTGATTCAGGAATGCCTTTCCGGCAGTGTCACCATTGACGGGAAAGTTGTCTCAGCCATCGCGCAGGGCGAAGTCATCTTTGTCGGTTTCACCCAGGGCGATGATGAGGCCATCATCGATAAGATGCTGGAGAAGCTCCTTAAGCTTCGTATTTTTTCGGATAGCCAAGGCAAGACCAATCTCTCCTTAGCGGATCATGGCGGTACGATTCTCTGCGTCAGTCAGTTCACCCTCTATGCCGATCTTTCCCAGGGCAACCGTCCCTCCTTTGTCAAAGCCCTTCCCGGTGCCCTCTCCGAGCCGCTCTACAACAGTTTCAAAGCCAAGCTCTTGGCTAAGATTTCCACGGCCCAGTTCGGTGTCTTCGGGGCAGATATGAAAGTCCAGCTGATCAATGACGGACCCTTCACGATTCTCTTGGATTCCAAGGAGCTCTTTCAATGACGGACAATAACAATAAGGTTCTCTTAGGTCTCTCCGGCGGTGTGGACAGCGCCGTCAGTGCCTATCTTCTTAAAAAGCAGGGCTATGACGTGACCTGCTGCTTTATGCGTAACTGGGACAGCATTGCCAACAACGATATCCGGGGCAACCCGACCTTGACTGGCTCCAAATGCTCGCAGGAGCTCGATTACGATGATGCCGTGGAAACGGCGATGGAACTGGATCTGCCGATCATCCGGCATGATTTCATCGACGAATACTGGAACGAGGTGTTCTCGCTGTTCCTCGACACCTACAAAAAAGGATATACCCCGGATCCGGATGTCTTCTGCAACAAGTATATCAAGTTCGGCCATTTCCTGGATTATGCCAAGAAACAGGGATTTTCTCAGATTGCCATGGGCCATTATGCGATGCGTCTGGATGAGATGGGAGAAACCCACCTCTATAAGGCCTTTGACCGCAACAAGGATCAGTCCTATTTCCTCTCACAGCTTTCCAGCCAGCAGTTAAGCCATGCTCTCTTCCCGTTGGCTACCTTCACCAAACCGGAAGTCCGGAAGCTGGCCGAAGACCTTCATCTTTCAGCGGTGATGCACAAGAAGGATTCCACCGGTGTCTGCTTCATCGGGGAAAGGAACTTCAAACAGTTCCTTTCCAATTACCTGCCGGCGCACGTCGGCGAAGTCTATGACCTGGCCACGAACCATGTGATCGCGGTTCATGATGGGGTCCTCTACTATACCGTCGGTCAGCACCGCGGCTTAGCCATCGGCGGCATCAAAGGCCGGCTGATGGATCCGTATTTCGTGGTCGGCAAGGATGTCGAAAAGAACATTCTTTATGTCGCACAGGAAGAAGGAACCCGCTTCCGCTTCTCACAGGGCTGTCTTTTAAGCACCTTCAACTGGATCGGTTCCGATGTCCCCACGAAGCCGTTTGACTGCAACTGCAAATTCCGTTACCGGGGCGAAGACCTGCCGGTGACCCTTCTCGTCAGCCCGGATCAGAAGAGCGCCAAGCTCCGTTACAAAGATATTCCTTATGTTGCCAAAGGCCAGATTGCCTGCCTGTATCTGGGTGACCGGCTGGTCGGCAGCGGCATCATTGAGGAAACCTATGACGAGACGGGAAAGAAAATCCCGTATTAATTTGAAATTATCCTTGCCATTGGCGGGAAATGATAGTAGAATTGAAGACGGCAAAATTTGAGAAACGAGGTGATGTCACTTGCCGAAAACGATCGTTAGAGATGGTGAGACCTTAGATGATGCCATGAAGCGCTTTAAGCGCCAGGTCAACAAGGCCGGAACCATTGCGGATTACCGTAAGCACGACTACTTCCTTAAGAAGGGTCTGAAGCGTAAGGTCAAGTCCGAAGAAGCCAAGCGTAAGCATTAATCGCTTTGCAATGTCTTAACCACCTCCCTGTTCATTGGGGGGGTGGTTTTTTCTTATGTCGGGTTTCGGTTTCCAAAACCCAATCAACCTATCGAGCCGTCGCTGAGTCGGACTAAAAAAGGAGCCATCGATGGAACTGATTATTGCTGCGGTCTTGATTGTCCTCTTCCATTTCTTCGTCTCGGGCTATACCTTTACCAGCGGTGTCGTCATCCTGGCAACAGGCCTGATTCTCTTTGCTCTTCGTATCTATACCGGCCATGATCCTCTCTTTTCGGAAATGACCTATCGTCAGAAGGAAAAGAAAGCTCTTCAGGAAGCGCAGGACAAGAAGCCGTCCGCTCCGGAAACAAAGTAATTTCCGGACGGAACTCTCAGTCATCCTTCAGAGCCGCTATCGCGGGATAGCGGCTTTTTTTGAGGTCAGAAATCGATGGTGGATTCATCAAACCCCAGGCCGGTGACGCCATCCGGCGTGATGGAAAGATCGAGATGCTGGTGGAGATCCTCGCGGCCTTCGTAGGTGGCACTGGCATAGAAACCAGTCTTCAGAGCCTCGGTGGCATTGGCCTGGTAAGCACGGATGAAATCGTAATAGATCTGGGTATAGTCGACCCAGTTGTTCTTGTAGGAGTAGTAGCTGACATAGCGGTAGGTAAGAAGACTTCTGAGATGATCCTGGTCAAAGGTCGGGACGGTGCTGTCGCCTTGGCTGGAGATGAGACTGGCGATATAGTCCGTGACCTGCTGGACCATGGCGGCCTTGACGGCTGCGAAGTCATTGGTCTCGGCGCCGTTATTGTAATAGGCATAGGTGATATAGGAATAGGAGTTGCCGATCTGGGTGATGTCATCCACCAGACTTGCCAGGCTTCTTCCGGCCCCGCCATTATCCTCATAGGTCACCGCCAACGTCGGCCGAGCCGTCGTCCGGTTGCCTTTGGAGCCAACGGAGAAGACGGCATCGGTATAGGTGACCTGGAGACTCTTGACGTTTTCGATGGCACTGGGACAGGAATAGACCGGATCGGTCAGAAGACGTCTTACATAATTGAGCTTCACATAGCCGCTTTTGGTCATATCGGCCTTGGAGGTGATGGTGAACTTCAGCTCTCTCCCGAACGGCTGAAGGTTGGTGAAGGTGACGTTCTTGGCTTCGTAGTTGATCTGATAGGTCACATAGTCGCTGATGGTCTGCGTGCCGTCCCAGGTGCTGTCCTGGACATCGCTGGCATCCATGTTCCAGAAGAACGCCTCGTTGAAGCCATAGAGATCCGCGTTCTCCGGATTGAGGGTGTAGCTGACGGTGGTGACATAATGGCCTTGGCTGTCCTTGATGATGACCGGGGCCGCAAACTTGATGCTGTCGATGTCCTGGCTTTCCACCTCCACCGGGCTGGTCTTGCCCGGATCAACGGGCTGGCTTTGGCCGAAATAATGGTATCCGGTGATGCCTAAGCCTCCCAGCATCAATGAGAGTGCAAAGCCGGATAGCAGCACAATCCTTCTCTTCTGTCGTGTCATATCGATTCTCCTTTCTGACCCCGAAGGGCCTTCACCTACTATTGGGTGAAAAAGGAGAATCTGTCCAACAGAAACCGAAAGCATTGAAAAAGAGCCGTCCGACAGAACATCACCAACGATGATCTGATTTGCTTAGCTAACGCCTTCCATGTCAACGATAAGAAGATTCTCTAATTGTCTGAAAAGCCTCTGCTTTGTCGTGAACCCCAAGAGTTGAACGGAGGGAATGGGATGAGTCAGGAAAGAGCTAGCTCCTTCCTGACTGCCCGTCCCGAGTCCCACGGAAGGGGCTTTTTCGGTAAAATACCCATGCGAGCAGAAGCTGGGATGGGTTAGGAACTGGATTGCAGGCAGGCACGTTGAGACGCCACCATGATTCTAGGTCCTGAACGGGAAGCCCCCGGCCTCCGTTTCGACCTTTCAATCGAGGAAAAAGAAGAATACCGTTACAGGACTGATTTAATTTTTCTACAAAGGATAGGACAAAGTCTTTTTGCTTTTCGAATTGAAGACATCGACATAATACTTCAATAACTTTTTCCCAGCTTCATAGTTGATGACATAAGGTGTGCGAGTCTGAGTAAATAGAATATCGTCATGAGAAGTCGCAATGACATACGACTGCAAGGTTCGGCAAATCCTGAGCGACAGGATTGCTTCCGGATAATTTTCTTGACTGAATTCAACGTCGAATGCAGGGACGTCATCTTTTTGAAGCAAATCTGCTTCGCTGGAAGTGTCTTTGATGAAGACAGCAGATTCCATAAGCGGAAGAACATCTTTTGTTGGAATGGTAAAGGATTCTTCCAAAGAAGAATCGTATTCTTTTTGAGTGACTCCTAAAAATCCTTCCATCGTGAGGGTATCACTCTCCTGAAAGGCTTCTAAGAGCGTCTCCGGAGTAGCAAGCTTAGCATAGTAAGCTTTTTCTTTTTCTATCTCGGGTGTGCAGCCAGTAAGAAAAAAAACAAGAAGAAGACAGCCTAATCTTTGATTCTGGTTTTTCATGTTAATAATTAACGACAAAATTATAAAAAGAATTAGCAATATATTTTCTATATTTATATTCAGGAAAAACAGAATTGCCACCCGTCATAATATTAAACTTTGGCATGGCCCTATTGCCATAATCCGTACTATCAACAATACTGCCGTCGGTTTGTATTATTAACCCCATGACATCAAAAATTTCCTGCTTGAATTTAAAAATTTGAGAACCGGCAAAAGTGTTTGTTGGATGCTCAACAACTGAACTGATAAAAAGATCCCGAATTTGATCGTTGCTTTTTTCTTGTTGGTAAAAGTCAGCTATGGCGGAACTAATGGAAGAAGTAGATGTCGTAAGATATTTTCCGGCTAAGATAACCCCATCGATGTCTGCCATAACATCATCACGGGGACACCCTAATCTAGGAATATTCATTACGGAAGAAAAACTCCCAGATTGTACAATCGAATCAAAATTTACAGATGAGGATTCAACCTGCATATTGTAAGCAACCTGCTGTAAATCGCCTCCCCAAGATGAGAGAGCGTTTGTCAGATTTTTGTAAACCGGCTGAGATGTAACTTGCTCTGTGTCAAATGTATAATCATAACAAGCATCTAAGGAAGCCATGAAATGACCAAAATCGATTGCTTCATGATTATAAGGCCTAATAAATGATTTGTTTTGAAAGCTCAATTCCGCTGGATTAACATGCCTGCTGTAATTTGGAAAATTATCTGCGAGACTCTCGGTTTCTGGATAATAATAATCAAACGTTGACAATTCGCTGGAATCTAATTCATTGAAAGAAAGGCTCATACTGCCCGCAACCATTGACCATTCCATTGAATTTTTATATTTCATTCCACGGAGGAAACCAAGCACATCATTGTTGAATAATGGAACAAAATTGGACGAAGGAACATGAAGGGTTCGGCTGAAGTTTTCCATGCGATTCAAAGAAATGGCCAATCCAAGCCAATAGTCATTTTCCTGTGAACTTTCCATTGTTAGCCCACTTTCAAAAACCTGTTGCTGTGTTTCATAAACAGACAAGTTACATTCGTTACCGGATACTAATCCTGAAAGAAGACTTGATAAGCACAATAATTCGGTAATCATTTTTTACCCCCATAGCATCATTTGTTATAGCCATGAATAATGGATACTTTACATTTTTGACATAATTTGTCCTTTTTTTGACTTTTTTCTTCGCTACCCGCCTTACGTTATTCTCTGTACGGAACCCTAATGCTGGACTTTAAATTGTATGGCAGCGCAGCAGGGGGGAAGGACATATATGCTCCTGTGGAACACAGGAGTGCTGCCATCCAGCGGGAGATGGGAATCCGCCCGCTGGACAGAGTCTTCACCTCCTATTGGGTGAAAAAGGAAAATCTGTCCAACAGAAACCAAAAGCATTGAAAAAGAGCCGTCCCGAGGGGCGGCTCTTAAGGAAACAGGTACGACTACTTCTTGACGATGGCCAGGATCTTGCTGACGATGGCCTCCGGAGTAAAGCCGAGCTTCCTAATGACATCATCGGCCGGGGCCGAGGCTCCGAAACGATCGATGCCAAGGACATACTTGGCATACTTATAGAGGGCATCGCTCTTACCCATCTCTAAGAAGATGCGATGGTCGTAGTCATTGGCAAAGGTCTCATCCTTGTAGCTCTCGCTCTGGCTGTCAAAGCGGTCCAAGGCCGGAAGGGAGACGACCCTGACATCAATGCCTTCGGCTAAGAGCATCCGCTGAGCACTGACGGCGGTATTGACTTCACTGCCGGTGGCAATCAAGGTCCAGCTGGCCTTCTCCTTTTCATGGGAGACGACATAGCCGCCCTTTAAGGCGCCTTCGAAGGAGGTTTCCGGATTGTTGACTAAGCCCTGACGGGAAAGGATGATGCAGGTCGGACGGTCGATGCTGGTAAAGGCAACCCGATAGGCCGCCGCCGTTTCAATGGCATCGGCCGGACGGTACACGGTCAGATCCGGAATCGTTCTTAACATCGTCAGCTGTTCAATCGGCTGATGGGTCGGGCCGTCTTCACCGACAGCCACGGAATCATGGCTGAAGAGATAGACCGCCGGCAGCTTCTCCATCGCTGCCATACGGATGGCCGCCTTCATATAGTCGGAGAAGACAAGGAAGCAGCCGACATAGGTCCTTAGACCACCATGCAGCAGGATGCCGTTCTGGACACCCGCCATCGCAAATTCACGGATGCCGAAATTGAGGTTCTGGCCGCCGCGGTTGTCGTAGCTGTAGTCGGAGAAGCTCTTGACGTGGGTCTTGACCGATTCGCAGACATCGGCGCTGCCGCCGAAGAGGTTCGGAACTGACTCGCTTAAGAGGTTCAGATAGGCCTGACTGACATTGCGGGTGGCTTCCTTGTAATCGGGAGCGTAACTAGGAGCATCCTTGAAGACATAAGGGGAGATGTCATTGTTCTTGAGAGCCTCGAACTGATGATAGGCTTCCGGATTCTCAAGGGCATAGATTTTGGCTTCCGCCGCATCTTTCTGATGAGCGGCCTGCCCACGGGCAATAAAGGTTTCCTTGAAGGCCTGATAGGCTTCGGCCGGAATCTCAAACGCCGGGAAGGAGACGCCCAGGTTTTCCTTGGTCTTGATGACTTCGTCGGCGGAGAAGGCTTTGCCATGGGAAACATGGCTGCCGGCATACGGGGAACCGAAGCCGATGACGGAGTGGGAGATGATGAGCGTCGGCTTATCCTTGGCCTGCTTGGCTAAGCCAATGGCTTTGTCGATGGCCTCGAGATTGTTGCCGTCCTGAACTTCGAGGACGTTCCAGCGGCTGGCAATGAAACGGCCTTTCACGTCTTCGACGGACGAATTGGATAACGGTCCATCGAGCGTGCAGTCGTTGCGGTCATACAGAAGAATCAGCTTATTGAGACGGAACAGACCGGCTAAGGAGATGGCTTCCTGAGAAAGTCCCTCTTCCAGACAGCCGTCGCCACAGACACAGTACGTGTAGTGATTGACGATCCGCTGGCCCTGCGGGTAAAGCGCCTGCAGATGGCTTTCCGCGATGGCCATGCCGACCGCCTGAGAAATGCCCTGACCTAAGGGGCCGGCGGTAGCATCAATGCCCGGCGTATGGCCGTATTCCGGATGACCCGGCGTCAAGGAATCCAGCTGACGGAAGGACTTCAGCTGTTCCAGAGGAATGGCATAGCCGGCTAAATGAAGCAAGGCATACATCATGGCCGAGGCATGGCCGCAGGACAGGACAAACCGGTCCCGGTTAGCCCAGGTCGGATCACTGGGATCCGCGACCAGATGACGGGTAAAGAGCGTATAGACCAAAGGCGACAGCGACAGGCAGATGCCCGGATGCCCGGATTTGGCTTTCGTAATCATATCCAGAGACAAGCCACGGAGAACGCCGACCGCCAGATTATCGTACTTCATAGGAATCCTCCCTTTAACAAGAACTATTTTATCATAGATAAGAAGCTATTTTCAGCCTAAAAAGGAAGAAGCGGGAACCGGACAAAATAAAAGCGGCTGCCCGCAGGCAGCCGTCCCTAGCGTTAAATGTGGTTCTCCCTTTAATTTAAGAGCGGGCACCGCAGTGGGAGTTTAGGATACCGACATTGGGACATTGCTGTTCCGTCAGCTTTCAACACCGCTCCGACGATATAGGCACCCATAACTGATGTGATGGAAACGCGCTTCAATCTAGGTACCTTTATCTTAGCACACGGCCCCGGAAAAACAATAGGGAAAGACTACTCCTTGGCGGGGATCTTCTCGAGCAAGTCTTCGCCTTTGATTTCTTCACGGATGGCTAAGCCATAGAATCCCTGCTGTCTCAGGGCTTCGCTTAAGACGATGGCTACGGAATTGGCAAGATTCAGGCTCCTGGCATCGGGGGCCATCGGAATGCGGATGGTCTGGGCAAGATGGGCCTTCAGGACATCCTTGGGGATGCCAGTCGACTCGCGTCCGAACATGAACCAATAGCTCTTCCCGGCATTGGAATAGTCCTGGCCGGAATAGACGTTCTTGCTGTAGCGGGTCACATAGAAGCCCTGTTCCGAGCCATGGACCTTCAGAAAGTCATCGATGGTATCGAAGCGTTCGATTTCCATGCCGATGCCGTAATCCATCTCGGCCCTCTTGAAAGCCTTCTCCGACAGGTCGAAGGTGACATTGCCGATGATAGTCAGGGCACAGTCAAAAGCCATGCAGGTCCGGATGATATTGCCGGTATTGGCTGGCTTCTCCGGCTCAAAAAGAACAACGCGGTTCATCGCTTGAAAGGAAGACAGCAATCCAACAGGTAGGCTTTCAGCTCCGGATCATTCTCGCAAAGTGGCAAAAGCTTCTCCTGAGTCATGGCCAGATAATCGTTCAGCCAGGCAAGTTCGGTATCGTCTAACATCGCGACATCGATGCCAGCCCGGTCATACGGGCAGTAGGTGATGGTCTCAAACTTATAGAAGATGCCTTGGTCGTTGGTAAAAGCCGGCACGATCAGGAGTTCGTTCTCCAGACGGATGCCATACTGACGGTCCTTATAGACGCCCGGTTCGATGGTGATCACCTGACCCGGCTGTAAAAGTCCGTCATCCAGCACGCCGGGACGGGTGTAGTAGCGGAAGCCGATGGGGCCTTCGTGGACCGGACCCATATAGCTGACGCCATGTCCGGTGCCGCACTTGTAGTCTAAGCCTTCCCGCCACATGACTTCCCGGGCAGAGAGGTCAATGGAATGACCGGAACAGCCCTGCTCAAAGATGACGCGGGACAAAGCAATCTGACTCTTGAGCGTCAAAGTGTAATCGTGGACGATGCTCGGATCGGGATGAGCGTTGACTAGGAACGTCCGGGTGATGTCCGTCGTTCCGCCGTAATACTGTCCGCCGCTATCGACCAGCAGGAGCTGGTTTGCCCGGGTCAAGGGAGAATGGACTTCCTTCGTCGGGGCATAATGCATCATCGCGGCATTGCTGTCACAGGCAGCAATGGTCTCGAAGGAGAGATCGTAGCAAAGGGGATTGGTCTTGCGGAGCGCATCGATATACTCGGCACAGCGCTCTTCGTCCAGGCCTTTGTCGATGTTGTCGTGAATGAACTTGCTCAGCCGTAAAACGGCATAGCCATCCAGCTCATGGATGCGTTTGGTATGGTCGATCTCCACCGGGCCTTTGACGGCCTTGAAAAGACTGGCCGGGGACATGGCATCCACCAGCGAGGAGACATGCTTGACGACCTGGGCATTGGCTTTCTTGACGTCCACCAGGATTTTCTCATGGCGGGTATCTAAGAAGCTGACGATGTCCTCATAGGGATGAAGGACGACCTTGTCTTCCTTGAAATCACTCGGGACCTTGTTGGCATCGATGAAAAGATGGATCAGTCCGTTGGCTTCCAGGAAAAGATAGGAATAGAAGACCGGGGTATAGGGGATGTCGTTGCCGCGGTAGCCCAGCACATAGCTGATGTCATCCAAGGCGGTCAGAAGGACGCTTTCGGCCTGATGGTCTTTGGCATAGGCTAAGATCTGACTGACCCGCTCTTTGAGACTGGTCGACAAAAGGCTCGGATCGACCTTCCAGATTTTGCCCTGGGGCAGACTCGGCAGCCCTTTGACTAAGAAGCTGTAATCCAAGGAGACGATCCGGTGCAGGTCATCGACATAGAAGGAACGGAGTTCCCGTAAGGAGAAGAGAAGTCCATTCAGACCTAAGGGATACAGATTATGGGTTTTCACAAAGTCCGTGAGGCTTGGGACACCGGGTTTTCCGGCTTTCGCCAGCTCACAGGACGTGCCCTGAAGATCGCCTTCGGCCTCGACCCAGAAACGGCCGTCCGTATAAAGGTAGGCTTTGTCCAAGGTGACTAGAAGGGTGCCGTCACTGCCTTTGAAGGCACAGAAATAGAAACGGGGATACGTGTAACGGCTCGTGGCCTCCTCGGAAAGATGAGGATCCGTTGCCGGAATCACATAGGCCTTCAGTCCGTCGCGGGCCATCTGGGCCTGGAGGACTTTGATTCTCTCATCAAAAACGTTCGCCATGGTTAATACGCCCTGTCGAAGTAGATCACCTTGTCGGCCTTGTTGCCGGAAAGCGGATCCTTGTCATCAAACGGCGTCTCATCAAACGGCAGGACCCGCGGCGTGGCGTTATAGGTCTTCTTCATATAGGCTTCCTCTTCCGCGGTATCCTCGGCCATCATCCGGACAAAGCCCTTGTGGTTGTTGAGAACATCGCTGATTTCGGCTTCGTTGTGGCAGGTGACGATATGGCTCTTCAGATAGTCATAGGCCTTCTGATACATGCCGTCCTGGGCTTCCTTAAGCTCCACGAGGACTTCCGAGGCAATCTCGCCGATCGGCAGAGGCTTCTTCAAGGAATCGAAGCGACGGGTCATCGTGACCACGCCGTTGGCGAGGTCCTTCGGACCGATTTCAATCCGTAACGGGACACCCTTCATCTCATACTGGCTGAACTTCCAGCCCGGCGTCTTCGGAGAATCGTCCAGATAGACCCGGACGCCTTCCTTCTTCAGCTGATCCTCGACGCTTCTCGCGGTCTCCATGACGGCCGGATTATCCTGAGCACGGATGGGGATGATGACGACCTGCGTCGGAGCGATCTTCGGAGGCAGGACCAGACCGTTGTCATCGCCGTGCACCATGATGATGGCACCTAAGAGACGGGTCGAGGCGCCTTCCGAGGAATAATGCGGATAGCTCATCTGGTTGTTCTTGTCCTGGAAGCGGATATTGAACTTCTCGCAGAAGCCGGTTCCCAGATAGTGGGTCGTGCCGCACTGCAGCGCCTGGCCATCCGGCATCAGGCCTTCGATGGTATAGGTCGAGACGGCACCGGCAAACTTCTCGCTTTCCGGCTTGGCGCCCATCACAAACGGCAGGGCCAGCATCTCTTTGCCGAGATCATAATAAATCCGTAAGACGGAGAGGGCAAAGGCCCGGGCTTCGTTCTCCGTGGCATGAAGCGCATGGCACTCCTGCCAAAGGAACTCGGCACCGCGAAGGAACGGACGGGTGGTCTTCTCGGCCCGTAAGACCGAGCACCACTGGTTGTTCATCATCGGCAAGTCGTTATAGGAATGGACGACATCCTTGAAGTAATCGCAGAAGAGCGTCTCGCTGGTCGGACGGACGACCATGGTATCGCTAAGATCCTTGCCGCCGGCCCTTGTGACTTCAAAGCATTCCGGAGCAAAGCCCTGGATGTGCTCCTTCTCCTTATTGAGCAATGACATCGGAATCAAGGTCGGCAGATAGACGTTGCGGACGCCGATGGCCTTGAAACGGCTGTCCAGATACTTCTGGATCTCTTCCCAGAGGGCGTAGCCATCCGGCCGGTAGATGATGAAGCCTTTGGTAGCGGCATAATCCATCAGTTCCGCTTTCGTGCAGACATCCGTATACCACTGCGTCAGATCAGCACTCTTACTCGCCACGGCTGTGACTTTCTTTTCTGCCATAAGGGCATGCTCCTTGTTTATTTCAGACGTTCTTCCCCGCACTGGGCAGAACGAGAGTCGACGACGTATCAAACGAGTGAATCGGCTCATCTCCGGCCGGCCTCAGGGAACGGGTTTCCTTCAACAGGTACTCGATCTTCTCCGGTGGCAGGACTTCCGGATGGCTGGAGAGGGCGGATAATTCCGTGCACTCCAGGATCTGGGCTCCGTAATGGACGGCAATCTCGAAGGCATCGTAGTTGGTAAGATCCAGATACGTCAGCTTGGCCGTGAAGTTGCGGTAATTGTTCTGCACCAGGCCAAGACTGTTACGGACTTTGGCATCGTCAAGCTTCGTCGTGAAGCGGCTGTCAAGGACAAAGAAGGAAGCATAGCGCAATAACGTTTCCGGCAGGGACGTGGCGGCATTGGCGAAGATCAGGGCAATCCGGTAACCGGCATCATAGAGCGACTGGAAGGTCTTCCGTAAGGCAATCCGGTCGGAGAAATAGGTGAGGAGGTCGTCTTCCCGGAAAGCCAGGATCCAGCGCGGCAAGGCCTGATTGCGGCGGTTGATTCCTAGCCGCTTGATGGCTTCCTGGGTGGCGGTAATGAAGGTGTTGACTTCCGCATACGGCAGTTCGAGGAAGACATTGGGGTTATCGACCCGGTTCAGGGTCAGGCAGACCCGCTCTTCCAGATAGCCATACAGCGGCGAGACGTTGATTTCACACTTCCGTGCTTCCTTCAAGAGCTCGTTTAAGTCCTGGACGGAGGTGCCATAGGGGACCGGCTTAAGAACATAGAAGTCCTGATAGCCCGAGGCCAACGAGAAGGTGGCCTGATAGTAAAGCCGCAAGGTCTGGTTCTGAATGACCTTCTGAATATCGCTCTGGTTCTTCAACGTGATTTCCAGGGTTTCCAGGGCTTCCTTATCATAAAGCAAGTAGTGAGCCGTGGAATTGCCGGAGGCGATGAGGTTTGCCATCCGATGGGCCTGATCCATGGCCGTCTCAAAGAGATGGCTAGAAAGAGTTCCCAAGGTAAAGCCGATGGCAATGGTGACCTTGCTGTCGGCAAAGGAGGCATTGATGCAGGTCTGGAGACTGGTGTTCAGGGTGGCGGCGAAGTTCATCACCATGGCCTGGGAGATGGAACGGCGGTCTACCAGAATGCTTTCGGATTCGTTGATGGGAAGATAACGGACATCATAGCCTAAGAAGCGGGAAATCACTTCCTCGATCCGGCCGCTGATCTTCTTGAGATAGTCATCCTTTTCAAGGACCTTCTTGTCCTGACGGTAAAGCTTCACATAATAAACGCCTAAGACCGCCACGGCTCCGGCATCATCCATGAACTCCTGAGCAGCGGGCAGTGAGAGCAGGGTGTATTTCTTCAGCTGACCTTTAGCCTTGGTCGATGCCTTCAGCGGATTCTCCAAATACGGCAGGAAAGTGGACTCGAAGTGAATCCGATGCTTCTCCGGAGAGATGCCCTTGAATTCGAGAATCGAGGGACGGGTGATCCGCTCATGGCCTAAGACGACTTCCGCCTGCAGGTATTTCGGGAACTTGGCACCGGAGACGATTTTCTGAAGCCAGAGTTCGACTTCATGGCTGTCCTCCGAGGTGAAGCTCTTCTCAAAGGCTTTCGTAGTCATCGGCGCATTCTGCTTGGCCAGATTGCTTAAATCAAAATAAGTGAAGGTCTTTTCAACGTAGTCATACGTGAAAATACGGACGTTGGTATCCATTTGTTCCTTGTTGGCTTTCTTCCGACCGAAATGGTGGAAGGCCAACACCTGGGAAACGATGAAAGCCGCAAGGAGAATCCCGATCACCACGTAGAAGGTAACCACGATGGGGAAGGGAATCACGCGCTGACTAGTCAAAATGAGATAATTAGCCATAGTTTGGAGCTCTTCCATTATATATTTTCTTGAGTGCAAATATCAATTTATGTTTTAATAATGTCGTATAATAGATAGCAACCTGAAAAGGTTCGCGGAAGAGGGATACTATGGATATCTATCAAAAATTAGGCGAGCTGCTGACTAAGGAGTTTAAGCGCAAGAAGTTCGATATGTCGAAGATCACTCCGGAAACAGAACTTTCAAGTCTGGGTCTGGACAGCCTCGATATGGCTGAACTGATCATCAACATCGAAGAGGAATTCAACCTTCCCGAGACCACCCAGGAAGAAATGATGGAACTGAAGACCGTCAAGGACGTCAAGGAATTCATCGAAAAGAAACTCTCCAAGTAAGCCGCATAAAGTTCAAAAACCTGTTGCAAACAGCGTGCCGATTTGGTATATTTGTTAACGCTGCCTACTTAGCTCAGTTGGTAGAGCGCCCGGCCGTTAACCGGAAGGTCGTAGGTCCGAATCCTACAGTAGGCGCCATCTTTGTTTACTCGAAGGCTTCTAAACCAGCCTTTCTGGCCTGATGGAGAAGCGGTTAACTCATATCCCTTTCAAGGATACATTCGCGGGTCCGAACCCCGCTCAGGTCACCACGAAATCATGTCCGTCCGCAAGGGCGGACTTTTCTTTTGCCGCTAAGAGATTGTTTCCACGCTATCTGCCGCTCGCAAATCTCTTTCCCGCCTCCAAGAGACACGTCTTTCAAGAAGAAACGTTTCCTGTTTCGTAAGGGGGAATCCATGACTTTCCGCTTTCTGACTCTCGGAAAAAAGTCAAATTCGCGAGAAAACTGCCTTGTTTTCACTCTGCCTGGCAAGATTGGACACCGGTCGCGGAAAGTGTAACTATTCTTAGTTAGAGAAAAGATTTCCTGCGCAAACAAGAGCCTTCTCTCCAAGCAAAAAGAGCCACTGCCTATGGCAAAACTTTTTTTCCGTGTCGAAATTGCTGACGATGGTCTTTCTGGGATTAGGCTTCATCGGTTATGTGGTCTATCTTTTCGTCAACACCTCTCTCAACGGTGTCGTTCCGGCAGATCACATCGGCTGGTTCGTCTTCGATGTCCTGATCTTCGGTGCCATCATCGTGGGCAGCTGGGTCAAGAAGGCTAATCCCATCGTGATTCCTTGCATCCTGGTCCTGGTGGTCGTCAATCTGGCTGTCAACAGCATCGATCACCTCGCTGATTTCGCTAGGCTGAATGACCCTGATTATGGCTTGTTTTATTGGTGGCACAGCCTGAAGGCAGTGACTTGCTTTTTGGCTTTGATTGCCTTCTTGCTGACCTACCTTCTTCCCAAACAGGCCAAAATTCTGAATCTCATCGGCATCGTGCTGCTTTTCGTTAGCGGCCTGTCGTTTATGGCTGCCGCCATCTTCTGCTTTGCCAAGTCGGGTGTGGCCAGCGGCATCTGGTATAGTTCGCTGTTCCTGATCTGGTTGGGCCTGGTCTTCTGTTCTCTCTACGTTCAGAACGAACGTCAGCCGAAGGCAGCCTGATTCCTTTTCAATCCGGAGTTTCGTCAAAAGTGAAAAAGGTTACAGCTAACGAATCATAGACAAGCTGTTGCCAAAGTGTATAATATTCTCAAGAAAAGAGGAATTCCCTATGGAAAATGCGTCAAAGATTATGTATCGGATTGCCAACATCTTCAACTGGATTGCTTTGGTCTTAGGTGTGCTTTGCCTGGTGTTGGGTATTGTCTGCATGGTCAATCCGAATATTACCAACGGTCAGAATACGGCCGAGGAGGTCACCGCTGCCGGTATCACCTTGATTGCGGCTGCCGTGTGGATCCTCATTTGGAACATTCTGCTCATCGTCTTGACCCGTAAGGCCGCAGAAAAAGGTTCCAGCCAGAACTGGGATATTCTGTTCCTGATCTTCGGCATCTTAGGCGGATCGATCTTCTACATCTTAGGCGGCATCTTCGGCATCGTCGGTCACGAAGACAGTCACGCTGCGAAGTAATTGAAGTCCTTCAGCAATAAACGAAATGGCCTCTGCCGATGTGGCAGAGGCCGTTTTTTGGTTCGTCAATCGATCAAGGCAAGGATATCGCTGATCTTATGAAGCGGATAGGCGGCTAGCCCGCAGGTGGCGGCATCGCCGATCCCGCAGGAGACAAACCCGCCTTTATTGGCGGCTAGGATGCCGTTCTTGGCATCCTCAATCACCAGACAGTCCTGAGGATCCTGCCCCAGTTTCATGGCAGCCAGGAGGAAGACTTCGGGGTCGGGTTTGGAGTGAGTGATCTCCGTGCCGTCGGCGACGGCATCAAAGGCTTTGTCTAAACCAATCTTGGTTAATATCAGCTGAGTGTTTTTAGATGAACTCCCTATAGCTATCGGAATCTTCTTTGCTTTCAAGGCAGAAAGCGTATGGAGAACATCGGCAGAGACATCGCTGGGTTTCATTTGGTTAAGATAGCTGCGGTAGAGAGCATTCTTCTGGTCACAGAGCTTGGCTTTCTCTTCCGGGGTATAGACCCGGCTTGTCCGTTTGAGGATCAGTTCCAGGGAATCGACCCGGCTGACGCCGCGGAGATTGTTGTTATAGGCCCGGTCAAAAGGAATCCCTTCCTGATCGGCGATGGCCTTCCAGGCCAGGTAGTGGAAGTTGTCCGTGGAGCAGATCACCCCGTCGAGATCGAAAATGACGCCTTTGATTTTCATGGCCTGATTATAACCCAAAGTAAGTCTTAAGACTACCGGTGACATCCGTTAAGTTGCTGTCGGTATAGAAACCGGAGTCCATATGCCGCATGCCGGGCATCAGCTTCAGAGCCGCCTTGGTGGTTCCGAAGGTATCCTTGATGCCGTCATAGAGGTATTGAGAATTCTTATAAGTGACGGTGGTATCGCTGTCGCCGTGCTCAATCAGCATCCGCGTGGCCGTCTCGGCGGTGAAGTTGCTGACATAGGTGACCGGATCGGAGGATTTGACCAGGTCGGCATTTTCCGCACTGTCGATGGTAGCGGCCGTGATGATGAGGGGATAAATCTCCTTGCGGCCCATCTTCTCCGGAACATCGATATGAGCAACGAAATCTTGAATTTGTTCCTTGGAGACCGGCACCGGCTTATAGATCTTCAGAATCAGGAACCAGGCAATCGGCAGCATCACACCAAAGGAATGCCGGCCGGCGTCATGATGCCTCCGGTCATCGAGGCAACAGGAAGAGCAATCATAAAGGCACGTCCCGTCTTCTTCCGGTCAGCTTCGACAGGGTAGAGCTTCAGAAAGGAGAGGGCAATCGACATGAAGATGGCGCAGGTCGGGACGTTGGAGATGACGGAGGAAATAAGAGCCGTGACGACCATCAAGGCCAAAAGAATAGAACCGATGCTCTTTCCGAAAGCCATGAGAATGGCTTTCGAAAAACGGTTAGCAATCGGAAAATTTGTCAAAGCAATGGCAAGTCCGAAGCTGGCTTCCCTTCGATTGATGCCTATGGCATCGGCTCGATTTTCACCGCTTTTTCAAGGAACCAGCAAGGCTATAAGATTTCCGTCACCGAAGACGACACCAGCATCCTGATCCCGATGGTACGGGAAAAGAGACTGCCGTTGGCCTTCGTCTACAAGATGGCGGATGTGACTTTCGAGTTTGAGACCGTCTACCTGATGAAAGACCATATTGTAGGCGGAATCTCGAAAAGCAATCCCCTGCTTCCGGAAAAGAGTGTTGATATTCATGCTCTTGGCGACAAGAACATCAGGCTTCTGGAATTCCATACCGTGCTGAAGAATCTCTCCTTCGATGCTTTCAGAAAAGCCGGCATTGCTCCGAACATTGTCAACACCGAGAAACGGTTCTTATCCACCTATGAACTGGAGAACGATAACAGCATTGCCTTCTTCTTCAAGCGGGATGCCCTTTTCGTCGACAATCCCGGCAATCGGCTGATTGAAATCACACCCCCGATCGAAGCTGAGGTCTGTCTGATCTACCGCAAGGACCATTCCCTTGCTCCGGAAGAGAAATACTTCATCGATCAGGTGAAGGCTTTTGCCACGAAGAAGAATTAACCGAGATACGGTTCTTTGTCGATCAGATGCTCGATGGCTTTCATGATGTCTTTCAAATTGGCCGTTGGCTCAAAACGTTTGACCGGAATGCCGTCCCGGTTGATCAGGAAGAACGTGAAGTTCCACTTCACGCTGTTGTCCTTTTCCCATAAAGGATTTTCTTTCAGACATTTCATTGCCAAGGTCCCGGCCAAAGGATGGGCTTTGTCGAAGCCTTTGAATTTCAATACGGAGCAGAGATAGCTGAAGAGCGGCTGAGCGTCCGGGCCTTTGACGTCACCCTTCCTGAAACGGAGAAAGGAAGGAGAATAGGCTTTCTGCAGATAGTCCGCAATCTCCTGATCCTCTTCCGGCGTCTCACCGCCGAACTGATCACAGGGAAAGTCCAGGAATTCAACCCCCAGCTTCCGGTATTCGCAGTAATACCGCTCCAGGATGCGGTAGTTGTCGGTAAAGGAGCAGTGCAAGGCGGAATTGAAGATCAGCAGGATTTTTCCGTGGAGACTGGAAAGCTCCAGGGACTTATTGTCCCAGGTGAGGAGCGGAAAAGAATCCGGCTTTTTCATGGTCATGCTTCTATTCTAACGCAGCTCGGGAGGGATTTCCTTTCATTTCCCTTTCTTCCTTAGGGAATCTTGTTCTATAATAAGAACGGTTTATAACGGAGGAAATACGATGACCAAATTAGTTCTTATCCGTCACGGCGAGTCCGAGTGGAACAAGCTGAACCTGTTCACCGGCTGGACCGATGTCGATCTGAGCGAGAAGGGTGTCGAAGAAGCCATCAATGGCGGCAAGCTGTTAGCAGCTGATGGCTACAAGTTCGATATTTGCTATACGTCCGTCCTCAAGCGTGCCATTCATACGGCCTGGCATGTCCTGGATGGCGTGGATCAGGACTATCTTCAGGTCGTCAAGGACTATCGTCTCAATGAAAGACACTATGGTGCCCTTCAGGGACTCAACAAGGCTGAGACGGCTGCCAAGTATGGTGCCGAGCAGGTCCATCAGTGGCGTCGTTCGTTCGATATTGCCCCGCCGGCTCTGGAAGTCGCTGATAAGCGCAATCCGGCCAATCAGGAGCAGTACAAAGGCATCGATCCGAAGGTTCTGCCTCTGCATGAATCCCTGAAGGATACCATTGCCCGTGTCGTTCCGTATTACAATGACGTCATTGTTCCGGATATCAAGGCTGGCAAGAAGGTGCTCATCGCCGCTCACGGCAATTCGCTCCGTGCCTTGGTCAAGTATCTCGACAACATCTCCGACGAAGCCATCGCTGACCTCAACATCCCCACGGGTGTTCCGCTCGTCTATGAGCTGGATGAGAACCTGAAGCCCATCAAGCATTACTATCTCGGCGATCAGCAGGCCATTGCCAACAAGATCAATTCCGTCAAGAATCAGGATTCGGTCAAGAAGTAGTTTTGCTAAGCCTGCCTCCGATAGGGACAGGCTTTTTTATCTCAAAATGATGACAGGTTTCATTCTGCATGGCAACATCCTTACGTCGAATGCTCAGCGGAAGCTGAGCACCTTTGAGGATAGCTATCTAATCGTCTTAGCTGGCAAGATCAAAGGCATTGTCAAGGAAGTTCCGGTCCTTTACCGGGATCTGCCAATCCTGGAACGCTCCGGAAAACTGATTCTTCCGGGCCTCTGCGATCTGCATCTCCATGCTCCGCAGTATGCCTACCGGGGAACCGGAATGGATCTGGAGCTTCTGGAATGGCTGAAGACCCATGCCTTCCCGGAAGAGACCAAGTATCAGGATTTGGCCTACGCCGAAAAAGCCTACGGGCTTTTTGCGGCCGAGGAACAGAAAGGCTTCACTACCCGTTTGTCGGTCTTTGCGACCCGCCATCCCAAGGCCAGCCTTCTTTTAGCAGAAAAGCTGGAGCAAGCCGGCCTGGCCGGCTATGTCGGCCTGGTTTCCATGGACCGCAATGCCCCCAAAGGGCTGGTTGAGAAAGATGATCAGGAAGGCCTTCAGGATGTTATGGAGTTCTTAAACGGCATGAGCGGAAGGGAAACCATTCAGCCCATCCTGACGCCGCGCTTTGTTCCTTCGGTCACGCCCAAGCTGATGGCTGACTTAGGAGCGCTGAAAGCCTCTCGGCATCTGAAGGTACAGTCACATCTCGATGAGAACAAAAAAGAGATTGCCTTAGTCAAGGAGCTCGAGCCGTCGTCCTTCTCCTATGCCGATTGCTATGACCGCTACGGACTCTTATCGGATTCGGTGATGGCTCACGCCATCTATCTGACACCGGATGAGCGTAAGCTCCTCAAGGAAAGAGGAACCTTTATTGCTCATTGTCCGGATTCCAATCTCAATGTCTGTTCGGGGATTGCTCCTATTCGCTCCTACCTGGAAGCGGGGATGAACGTCGGCCTGGGCAGCGATGTCGCCGGCGGCAGCAGCACCAATCTTCTCCGGAGCATGGTCCTAGCCATTCAGGTGAGCAAGGTCTATTCGATGCTGATCGATCCTACTTCCCATCCGCTCGCGTTGGAGGATGCCTTCTATTTAGCCACCTTAGGCGGCGGACGGTTCTTCGGCAAGGTCGGCGCTTTCCAGGAAGGCTATGAGGCCGATATTCTGGTGATCGATGATCTTAAAGCGATGCCTTCCTGCCGTCCCTTCTCCTTAGCGGAGCGCTTAGAGCGCTTTGTCTATGACGGGGATGAGCGGGGGATTACGGATAAATTCGTTTCCGGCCGGGCCGTTGATCTTCATTAGTCTTTGGTTTCTTTTCTTTCTCTAGGGCGTGGATTCCCTTATAATAGTAGACGGAAAAGGAGTCATACCCTATGGTAATTCTGACCATCAAAGGCTTAGGCGATATTACAATTGAGCTGGACTATAAGAATGCGCCGATCTCGGCGGGCAATTTTGCGTATCTGGCAAGCAAAGGCTTTTATAACGGACTGATCTTCCACCGCGTCATCAAGAACTTCATGATTCAGGGCGGCGATCCCACCGGTACCGGCATGGGCGGTCCTGGCTATAGCATCAAAGGCGAATTCAACATCAATGGCGTCAAGAACACCCTCTCCCATAAGCGCGGCGTCATCTCGATGGCCAGAGCCGGCGATCCCGATTCGGCCGGTTCTCAGTTCTTCATCTGCGACCATGACGATGCCTTCCTGGACGGACAGTATGCGGCTTTCGGCAAAGTGACGAAAGGCATGGATGTCGTCGACAAGATTGCCTCGGTCAGGACCGACGGGGATGACCGTCCCTATGACGATGTCGTCATTGAGAAAATGACCGTCGTGGGTGAGACCGTCAAGGAACCGCAGAAGATCTAGGCATGGTTTATGTCTATTTCGGTCCGGATTACGGTCTTACCTTAGCCAAGGCCAAGGCGGAATGTCAGGACCGGGCGAAGAAAGCCGGCATCAGTGAGATCATCACCTATGACGGCTTCAACCAGCTGGTGCAGGAGGCGGTGACGGACCTCAATTCCGTCTCGCTTTTCAATGAACGGAAGATCGTCTTCCTCACCAATGCCTACTTCCTTTCGGGAAGCCAGGCTGCCAAAGGCGCCGTCAAGGAAGCTGACCAGGACTATAAAGGCCTGATCAGCTATCTCAAAGCCCCCGAGGAAGCCAGTGACTTCTATCTCATCAGCACCTCCACATTAGATGTTAAGAAGAACCCGATTGTCGAGGCCCTGAAGGCCTTGCCGGCGGGCTTTACCAACTGCAGCGAGATGACCAAAGAGGATTATGTCGCCTTGGCTCTCAAAGAGGCTAAGGATGCCGGTAAGGACATCGACCGTCCCGGAGCGGAGCTTCTCTTTGAACGGACCTCCTATACCGAAGGCTTCAAAGTCCATGGCAACTACCTCCTCTTCCAGAACGAACTGCAGAAGCTTCTGACCTACACGGACCATGTCCGCCGGGATGACGTGGTGCTCTTAGTCCATAAGCCTCTGGAGGATAACGTCTTTGATGTCGTCTCCTCGCTGGTGATGGGAGAGACCTCCAAAGCCCTGCATACCTATCAGGACCTTCGGAAAGGCGGCTATGATCCCCTGCAGCTACTTCCGATCATGGTCTCCCAGCTGAGGATGATGGCGCTTTGCAAATACGGCTTAGAGGCAAAGCTGGGCGATCAGACCATCCAGGATGACCTCCATATCTCCTCAGGACGGCTCTATTATCTGAAAAAGGAGACCCAGCGGATCTCCTTTGACAGCTTCCTTCATATCTTCGCGGATCTAGCTAGCCTAGAGAAGGGCATCAAGCTTTCCCAGGATGACGGGGATACGGCGCTTGCTCTCTTCATCAACGGCTTCAAAGCCAAGTATCAGGGCTGGTAAGCAATAAAGAAAATGAAACGTCAAAAAGGGAGGCTTCCACCTCCCTTTTCTCATGCGTTATGAAAATTTAGGAAACAGCTGGGAACTACTTAGCAGCTTCGGCCGGCTTGTCAGCAGGCTTCTTCTCTAAGGAATTGACCTTGGTGCTTAAATGGGACTTCTGACGGGCAGCGGTATTGCCGTGCTGGATTCCCATCTTGACCGACTTATCGATGAGGCTGGTGGCTTCGACCAAGAGCTTCTTGGCATCCTCGAGCTTGCCGGCCGCGACAGCAGCCTCGGCATCCCGGATGGTCTTTCTCATCTTGCTCTTGAAAGCAGCGTTAGCAACTCTGTTTCTCTCTCCGACTTCGATTCTCTTTTTCTGCGATTTGATGTTTGCCATAAACATTCTCCTTAGTGGGCTATCAACCCTACTTAACAGCGACTTAGAATTATAACAAAGAATGCCCTCTTTTTTCAATAGGTATCTTAAAAAAGAAGAGCGGAAATGATAAAATAAGCTCACGAGGTAAAAAACGATGGAATATAACCGCCTGATCGACCACACCCTTTTGGCTCCGGATGCAACCCAGAGCCAGATCAAGAAGATCTGCGACGAAGCCAAGACGTATCATTTCGCCAGTGTCTGCGTGAACCCGGGCTGGGTCCGTTTCTGTCACAGCGAGCTCAAAGGAACGGATGTCGCTGTCTGCACCGTCATCGGCTTCCCGTTAGGAGCCACCTTGATGGCCAGTAAGATCAGCGAAGCCAAGGAAGCTCTCTTTGAAGGCGCCGATGAATTGGATATGGTGATCAACATCGGAAGACTCAAGGATCATGACGATAACTACGTTAAGACCGAGATTGCCGAGCTGAAGAAGGTGGCCGGCAAGCATATCCTCAAGGTCATCATCGAGACCTGTCTGCTCACGGACGAAGAGAAAGTGCGCGTCTGTCTCTTGGCCAAAGAGGCCGGTGCGGATTTCGTCAAGACGTCGACCGGTTTCTCCAAAGGCGGAGCCACGGTTGCCGATATTGCCTTGATGCGGAAGACGGTCGGACCGGAAATGGGTGTCAAAGCCAGCGGCGGTGTCCGGACCAAGGAAGACATGATCGCCATGGTCAACGCCGGGGCCACCCGTATCGGGACGAGTCATGGCGTCGAGCTGGTGAAGTAATTCTTAATCGCCTGAAACTGAAATCGGGTCCGGCGCTAGGCCGGGCCCGATTTTTTGCTGCTGACAATGAACTCTAGCGAGGATCGATTTCTTCCAGACCATCGACATCCAGAATCTTGACGAGGACCAGCGGTTCCTTCTCCGTCTGCTTGAGAATCATCTTGGCGGCCTTGTCGCTGACCTTCTTCTCAGCATCCATGATGTTGACATGCTTCTCAGCGCTGAAGAGCGACTGGCAGGCATTGACCAAGAGATTGGAAAGCTGACCTAAGATTGGCTCATTATCCTTGATGGAGATAAAGCCTCGCATCTGGATATCTGGCGTGGTGACAATCTTCTTCTGCTTCATCGAGATGGAGATGCCCATCAGGACGACACCGCCGTCGGCCATCTTCTGGCGTTCGGTGATGGCAGCTTCCTTGACGTCGCCGACGGAATTGCCGTCGACCATGACATCGCCCTGCTTCACATTGATGATCTTGCGGACCGGGTTGCCCTTATTATCAAAGGCCAGGGCCATGCCGTTATCGTAGACGAAGGTATTGAAATGGTTGAGACCGATGCCGAGGCTGATAGCTAACTGCGCATTGGCCATCAGGAGGCGGAACTCGCCTTTGACCGGCATATAGTAACGGGGACGGAGCAGGGAAAGCATCATCTTCAGATCTTCCTGCTGAGCATGCATGCTGGCGACCTGTTTGCGGTTCAGGGCAATGACGTGGCAGTCGGTGCGGTAGATGGTATCGCTGGCATCGGTAGCCAGGGATTCGGTTCCCGGCACGCTGGGGCAGGCATTGATCCAGGTATCGTTGGTTTCGACTTTGAGGTTGCGGACGTTGCCATAGCAGATTTCCTTGCAGTAGTTGTACAGTCCTTCGCCGCTGCCGGAGACCATCACGATGAGATCCTTCGGAGCCACGGTATTGACCTGATCCAAGGCGACTCTCATGTTATCCGGAATCTCGATATCTCCGACCTGACCCATGGCATCAAAGAAGGCAATCTGGTTGGGATCGGCGATGCAGATCTTCTTGCGGTACTTGCGGGCAAGATTGATGACTTCCTGGATGTTGTAGAAGTTCTGGGAGAAGATGGAGATGAAGGTCTTGCCGGTCGGATCCTCGAAATCGTTCTTGATCCATTCGGTGATCTTATGGTTCGGCGAGGCAATGCCAGGCTTATCGGCAGCTTCGCTCTCAGCCATCAGTAAGAAGGTGCCGTTGTTCTCGGAAAGACGGGCAACCTTGGGTAAATCAAAGGTGAAGCCTTTGAGCGGCGAATAATCCGACATATAGTCGGAGGTGTAGACGATGTCGCCGAAGGGCGTCTTCAGGGCAAAGCCGAAGGATTCGCTGACGCTGTGGGTGGTCTGGAAGAGATCAAAGACATGGCCGGCGATGGTCAACGTCGAGGAGCAGTCCACAATGTTGAAGGTCGCATTCTGAATGGACTTGAACTTCGGTCCCAAGAGGCTCTTGATGATAGCGACGGTCGTCTTCGAGGCATAGACCGGCGCATGGATGACATCCAGTAAAAACGGCAGCGCACCATACTGGTCGTCATGCCCATGGGTGATGATAATGCCTTTGATGCGGTTCTGGATCTGCTTCAGATACTCAAAATCCGGAATGATCAGATCGACTCCCGGAATGTTGCGGCTCGGATACTTCATGCCGGCTTCGATGACAAAGGCATCGTGATTGACTTCGATGACATAGCAGTTCTTGCCCATTTCATCCAAGCCGCCTAAAGCGACGACACTGACTGGATAGTCAATGTTGGTAGTCAACGCCGGCTGATTCATGAATTCCATAGATTCTCCTTGAGATTAATGATAGGTCCTGGCGGAAGAAAAGGAAAATATCTTTTCCCAGCCGGAGACATAATTACGTTGTTCCATCTATCGGCACTATTATAGACACCCTAAGTAAAATAATCTAGTCTTTTAGGCAAGGGACTCAGAAGTCGAGATCGATGTCGAGCAGGACCGGACAATGATCCGAGCCAAAGACATCATTGAGAATCTCACTCTTTCTGACCTTAGCCATCAAGGACTTGCTGACCAGGAAATAGTCCAGCCGCCAGCCGGCATTGTTCTCCCGGGCATGGAAACGATAGGACCAATAAGAGTATTTGGCCTCAGCCGGATGCAGACTACGGAATGTGTCGACCAGACCGATATCCAACAGCTTTCCGAAGGCGTCTCTCTCTTCGTCGGTGAAGCCGGCGGAAAGATGGTTGGTCTCCGGATGCTTCAGATCGATCTCCTCATGGGAGACATTAAGATCGCCGGTAACGATGATCGGCTTCTTCTCCTGAAGCTTGGATAAATACTTCCGGAGATTGGCTTCGAACTCCAGACGGTAAGGCAGACGTTTCGGCTTGGAATCCTTGTCCGGATTCTCACCGCTGTTTGGGACATACATCTCCACGAAATAGAAATTCTTGAATTCCAGGGTGATGACCCGGCCTTCATCATCGTAGAGGCCGTCTTCCAGTCCGTAGTGGACGCTTAAGGGTGTCCCTTTTGTTAAGACTGCCGTGCCGGCATAGCCCTTCTTGACTTTGGAGACCGTCCAGTAAGGGGTGTAGCCATTTGGGGTAAAAGGAAAATCCTTATGCTCCGTCTCCGTAAGCTTCAGTTCCTCGATGCCTAAGACATCCGGAGCCAGACCCGTCCACTGACTGGTCAGGTTCTTACCGAGATAGGCACGGATGGAATTCATATTGAAAGACATCAGAATCATAGCTATTTGTCTTCTTTCTGGGAAGCATCATGCTGGAGGATCGGCGCATAAAGATCCGTTCTTCTGTCCCGGAAGATTCCCCACTCCCGACGGCGCTTATCACAATCATCAAGCTCAAAGGTATGTGTCAAAATGGTTTCACTGATACGATCAGCACTCTCGACGATATTTCCGCATTCATCGGTGATGAAAGAGGAACCATAGAAGGTCATGGCCGAATGGGCTTCCTTTTCAGTGCCGATCCGGTTGGATGCCACCAGCGGCAGGATATTGAGCGCCGATTGTCCAACCATGGCATTGCGCCAATGCGGCATCGAATCAATGGGCAGAACCGGTTCGGTTCCGATGGCGGTCGGGAAGAGCAGATACTGGGCTCCCTTGAGAGCTAAGATACGGCCCGTCTCCAAGAACCACTGATCCCAGCAGATGCCGACGCCTAAGCGGCCGGCCTTCGTGTCGAAGACTTCAAAGCCGGTATCGCCCGGCGTGAAATAGAACTTCTCTTCGTAGTTGTCGCCCGTCGGGATATGGCTCTTTCGATAGAGACCTAACCGTTTGCCATCCTTATCGATGACGCAGAGGGAATTGTAATAGCAGTTCCCGGCTTTCTCAAAGAAGGATATCGGCAGGACGACCTGGTTGTCTTTGGCAACCTTGCTAAACGTTTCCAAGGTCTTGGAATGCTGATAGTCCTCCGCAAAGGCAAAACGGCTGTAATCCTCGACCTGGCAGAAGTAGTTCCGTTCGAAGAGCTCCTGCAAAAGGGCCACATCGGCGCCTTTCTTGCTGGCCTTCTTGACCATTGTGATGGCTTTCTTGATGTTCTCCTCATAGACCGGAGAACAGCTCATCTGCGTTGCAGCTAATGTGACTTTCATGATTATTCTTCTCCTTCTTTCGGTTCAATCTCAGCTTTGTCACTGAAAGGGATCTGCTTGGTGATGCAATGGATGTTCCCACCGCCTAAGAGAATCTCACGGGAGGGAATCGGCAAGATATCTTTGTCCGGGTAGATGGACTTGAAGAGAGTCAAGGCAGGCTGATCCTCGGCCACGCCGAACTGCGGCATCAGGACGAACTTCTCGCCTTGGTAGAAGTTGACATAGCTGGCAGCCAGACGTCTTCCCTCCAAGCGGCTGATGGCCTGGTCATCAGCCTTAATGCCCTGAGCTTCTTCCTTGGTCAGATAAAGCGGAGCCGGCATCGGAATATCGACGACCGATAGCGGCGTGCCTTCGCTGTCAGTCTCCTTTAGCAGCACTTCCTTGTCCGCCTGGGAACGGGCATACTGGGGATCGTTAGGATCGGCCATTATGGCTAAGCCGACCACCCCCGGCTTTAAGAAGCAGGCCATGTTATCGACATGGCCGCTGGTCTCATCCTGTTCGACACCATAGGGAAGCCAGATGACTTTCGTTAACGACAGCGTCTCTTTGAGGACGGCTTCAATCTGTTCTTGCGTCAAGGACGGATTCCGTCCCTTGGAAAGCAGACATTCTTGGGTGGTCAGAAGCGTTCCTTTGCCATCGGTATGGATGCTGCCGCCTTCCAGGATGAAGTCTTTCTTAGCGAAGCGGGGAATGCTGAGCTCTAACAGAAGCTCTCTTCCCAGTTTGTTGTCAAGAGACCAATCCTGGTAGAGCCCGTTAAAGGTTCCGCCCCAGGCATTGAAGCCATAATCCACGCCGACCAGAGTGTCTTCCGGTCCCTTCAAGAACACCGGGAGATTGTCTCTGGCCCAGGAGTCATCGTATGCCAGACGCAGGATATGGACGTTAGGGATTTCAAAGGAACGGACCACGGAATACGGAATTCTCGGGTCAGCGATTACCACCACCATCTCATAGGAGCTGATGGCTCGGACCACAGCTAAAAACTCTTTTATGGCTGGGACAGCCTGGTTCCGCCAGGTGTCTTCCCGATAAGGGAGTTCCACCACGGTTGCCAAATGCTTTTCGCCTTCAAAAGGAAAAACAGTCGCGGCCAGGTTAGGACAGTCTTTGACAATGCTATTCATAGTTATTTATACCGGAATTATTATATAATATTGCCGAAGGAATAGGGACGATTTCGTCTTAGGAGGTAACTTATGAAGATTCTTGCTGTTGTGACGGATGGCTTTGAGGATATCGAAGCCGTCGGGACGATTGCGTTATTGCGCCGGGCAAGACTGGATGTCACCGTGGCTTCCTTAACCAGCGACCGGGCTACCGGACGCTATGGCACGGAAGTCATTGATTTAGCCAGGCTGAGCAATCTGGCTTTGGCCGATTATGACATGCTCTTGATCCCCGGCGGTCCGGAATACATTGCCGAAGAGAAGAATCCTATGTTTCTGGCGATGGTCCGAACCTTTGCGGCTCAGAACAAATATTTGGCTGCCATCTGCGCCGGTCCGACCATCTTAGGCCATCTTGGCTTACTGCAGGGCAAGCGCTATACCTGCTTCACCTCGATGAACGAGGATTTCGGGGGAACGTATGTCGATCAGTATGCCGTCGTCGATGGCAAACTGATCACCGGACGTTCCTGTGCCGCAACCATTGATTTTGCCTTGGCGATTGTCGGGACGTTGAAAGGTCCCCAGGCTTTGGAAAGTCTGAAGCGGGAGATCTATTATGACCAGCGGTAACCTGGGCGTCATCGACTATATTGTCCTGATTCTGCTGATTGTCGGTGCTTTGGTCGGGTTTATCCGCGGCTTCGGCAAGAATACCGTCCGCAACCTGGCCTTCGACAGCGGCCTGGCCTTAGGCTACTTTGTCGGGATCCCGCTCTCGCGGAATCTCGTCAATATCGGTTCCCTGTATGACCATCCCCTCTTCAAAGGCTATGTCTCCCTGATACCGGAAAGTTCGACCTTCCAGGTCTCCTTGAAGGGACTGGATGCCATCGACCAGTCCGCCGATATGGCAGCCGGTCTGACGGAAATGCATTTCCCGAAGTTCTTCCAAGGCATCTTCATCTCCCAGGCCATCCTCTTAACCTCCACCGTTGGCGATGCCTTAGCCTCCTCGTTTACGTTTCTGACCTTAAGTGCCATCTGCTTCGTGGTTCTCTTCCTGGTCACCTACCTGGTTCTTCGGATCATTCTGGGAAAGCTCAATGATCTGCTCTTCGGAGAAGACGGCCGCAATGTCTTAGGCCGGATTGCCGGAGCCATCCGGGGCATGGTTGATGTCGGCTTCGCTGCCCTGGTTCTTCTCGCTCTCTTAGTCTTGGTCGATCAGCTGATGGTCCGAAACGGCAACACGGCTCTCCATGCGCTCTTAGAGAGTGACCTGAAGCTCAGTGATGGCAGTTATTTCTCGATTGGACGTCTTTTCTACAACACCGCTTCCTCGCTTCTAGCCTGGATTTCATTGTAAAGGTAACGCTATGGCATTTACATTTCATCACCTCGATAAATGGGGTTTCGCCAATTTAGACTTAAGTGAAGAGATCCTGGAGAAGTCTCCCCGGGCCATTGTTTTGATTTCCGGTGCTTCCAGCAGCGGCAAATCCTTTGCTGCCACCTATCTGAAGCAGGTGCTGACCCGCAACGGGCATAAGGCGCTGGTCCTCTCCCTGGACCAGTACAATTTCGGTCTGAGCGGCATCATCCCCAACAAAGTCAACAAGAACGTCTTCCATGGCAAGCTGAAGAACCTGGAAGAGATTGAAGCCCGCATCAAGAAGATCATCTATAACGTCGGCTTTGACAGCAAGTACGCTCGGCCGGTCCTCGACAAGATCCAGGCCGCCTGTCAGGATCTGATCAAGCCGGAAGATATGCCGAAGTTCCTGGAAGGTCTTTCCGATGAGTGGCATCATCTGAACTTCGATGAGCCGACCGTCTATAACCTTCCGGAAGCCAGTCAGGATATCCGGAAGCTCTATTCCGGTCAGTCCATTCATAGCAAACATTACTCCAAGGTCGTTTCCGAACGTCAGCCCAGCCGCAGTCTCTATGACGGCAAGGCCTATGACGTCATCATCGTCGAAGGCATCTATGCCATGGATCCGGACTTCCTGAAATCCTTAAAAGGCCTTCCCCTGGTGAAGGACTTCATCGATGGCAATGCCAAGTCGCTCTTCCTGCGCCGAGTCATCCGAGATAGCAAGATTACCTCGGCTGATTCCGTCTTCACCATCAACCTTTATTTCAAGTACATCATTAAAGCTTATCAGCAAACAATTCTTCCTTGTCGGGAAGAAGCGGATGTTGTCTTGAACAACGATATGTCCTTTACCGAACTGCGGGCAGGCTCGCTTTATCTGACCAAGGACGAAGTCTTCACGACTTCCGACAAACTGGTCAGCCGTCTCATCAAGGAAGGCTCGGTTCAGTCGGTGCAGTACCAGAAGGATTTCTATTTCGATGTCCCGGGTGAGAACCAGGAAGCCAACAACATCCTGCGTTTCCGGGAAGTCAGTCAGGACGAGGGCCAGAGCTATCTGCCCTCCTCATTGATCCATAAAGGCGCCCCCAAGACCCGCAAGGACAATAAGCTCATCCGGCCGATCAATGTGCTCTTGAAGGAAGGCGACCTCATCAAGGTCTGGCCGAGCGAGGAAGCCTGTCTCAAAGATTTCACCCAAAGCGGCTTCGTGATCGGTAAGAGCGAGAAGAAGATCAAGACCAGGCTCGTCTATCATGGCCAGGGCTTAACCCTCCGGCAGGTCGAAGGCAAAGGGACGTTCATCGAATTTGCTACCCCGACCAAGGAGAGCGTCATCAAGGAGATTCAGCGGGCGGTCAGTCAGGAGAACGATCAGGACTGAAAAGGAAAAAGACGGGTTTGCCAAGAAGGTCACGTGACCTCGGTGGGGAACCCGTCTTTTTAGTCAGTTTTATTGGAGACTCGTATTGTCGCTAAGCAGCTGGGTCAAGGTCGTCGTGGAAAGCTTAGTGAAGTCAAGGACATCGCCTAAGAAAGACGCTTTGGATCCGGCAAGCAGGACCGGCAGTTTACCTAAGGCCGAATAAGGGCCGAAGACAATCGTCTGGCCCTGATAGGCATAAGAGAGGGTGTTGGTGTCTTTCTTGGCCGTGGCCAAGATGACCGCTAACTGGGAATTCTTGACGGCATAGGCGGCATCGTTGGCTAAGAGATAATCGCTCAGCGTGCTTGGATTCGCCGCTGGCGTCATGTTGCTAAAGAGCGTCGCGAGGTAGCTCTTGGGATAATAGCGGTAGGTGGCTAAGGGAATCGGAACCGTGGTCGTGGTTGTCACCCCATCCACCGTGGTGGTGATTGTTCCGTCCAGCACGACATTGCTGGCAGTCTCCTGACTGGTGCCGGCCGCATTGTCCTTGCCTAAAAGAATCAAGCTATCGATGACCTGCCCTTCAATCGGGTTGACCAGCTCATAGGAATTGGCGTAGAAATCGAGGCCGCTTAAGGTGCCGAAGGCTTTGGCCAGATTGCTGTTCCGGGTGATGATTGTCAAAGCTCCGGCCACGATCTCACTGGCAAAGTCGGAGCGATAAAGAGAGGTCGACTGGTCGGCAGCCGTATCCAGGCGCAAGGTCTGGGAGGTCAGGTCACTGAAATAGGTGAAGCTGCCGTCGCTGTTCTTGAGGGCCTCATAGATCTCCGCTAGCGAGGTGGCTTTGCCAAGACTGTCAACATGGGATAAGCCTTTATCCAGGACAGCATCGATCATCTTCGTATCGCTAAGAGCCTTGGTCTCATCCAAAGTCCCGTCGTCGCCTAAGAGCTTGCTGTTTGCAAAGAAGAGATCCTCCTGCCGCCAGGCCTGGGCATCTTCGCCATAAGGAGTATGGGTGCTGCTTAAGAAGATCTTGCCATAAAGGGAAGTGCCGGTATCATCCTTGTAATGGTCAATCAGGTTCTTGAGGACATAGGAACGGTTGTAGTGGAAAAGATGGGTCTTTCCCAGATAATAGAAGAACGAGGTGGACAGACCGGAAGCGGAGAAGTCGATCTTGGTGAAGTCCGTATTGTCTTTGACGGCTTTACTGAAACTGGAATCCTTATAGAAGAGAGTCAAAAGCATCGTCTCATCGTTAAGCCAATAGGCTTGGTCGTCAGCGGAATTGGTCAGATGAGTCTGGAAATCAAGCGGATGAGTGAGGACTCCGTTATTCTCCAAAAGGGGTGTCAGTCCGTTGACTTTGGTAATGGCTTCCCTCATCAGGGAGATGGGGAAGCGGTGCAGCAACAAGGACTGATTCATCGCCGAGACCAGAGGCAGCATCGTATCATAGCTACGGCCTTTGGCATACATATCGCTGGAAAGGTAATCCATGCCTTGGATGGCATGAAGAACTTGGCTAAGACTTCCTAACTCCTTCGTCCAGCCGGCCGTCTGATCCAAGGTGAGCAGTTCACTCCGGAGAACATCCTTGGCTTCCGTCAGAGTATCGGTTAAGGTCATCCGCAGCAATAAGGTATCCGACAACTCCGCCATCTTATTGATCATGACGGAAATAGCTTTTGCCAGTGGCGAGAGTGTTTCACCTTTTTTGACACTGGTTAAAAGGAAGGAGTCGTCCATCGTATCGAGGATAATATCCAGGGACTCCAGTTCTTTGTCCGTCAAGGAAGTGACCCGGTCGGAGAGACCTTTGAGATTACTGATGCCGATGGCTTTCACCTGTTTGATCAGCTTGAAGAAGACGGCGGCCTCTTTCTGCAGGGCTTTGCCGTCATAGACATACGAGCCGTCGCTGTTGGTGGCTAAAATCAAAGAAACATCCATCGCCTCCAGACAGGCTTTGCCGGAAGCTGGCAACGAGGTCAGGGAGGTGAAGAGCTCATTGATGAGACTGGGCTCTTCGATCACCACGAGGTTTCGGAAATACGGATCCGAGAAGAGGGTCAGGGAGTCCTCGCCGGAAAGCCAGCCGTCGAGGGAGCTTGGGAGCGTCGGAATCTGCTTAGCCAGGATATCTTTGACACCCAGCTTCTGGATGAAGCGGAAGAAAGCCATGAAGGAACTGATTTCGCCTTGAGTGGTGATCTCGTAATTGTTGGTGACCATACTCGTGGTGCCGTCATCGTTATTGACTTTGCCTTCGATGGCCACGCTCGTCATGGCCTCCGACCAGCTGCGGTTATAGGTCTTGGGGTCCAAGACCGCGGAACCGAAATCGGTGAAGCCATAGGTGGTGAAGAATCCCATCTTCCCGATCATGCCATAGGCAATGCCGGTCATCATGTCATGGCTTTGGGAGGCTTCGGCATAGAAATTGCTGTTGACGAAAGCCGTGGCCAGGGCATTGAGGGCCTGATCATCCAGTTTCAGGAACGAGTAATCATAGTCGGCATTGCGAGACTGGAGGTTGGAGAAATCCAGAATCAGGTTATGGAAGCCGATCTTATTGATCAAAGGAATCAAGGAGCGGAAGGCAATCAGGTCATCCTGCAGATGCTTTTGGTTGCTGGGATTGTCGGCATAATTCCGGAGATCGTTGAGGGAGAAAGGAATGCCGTTCTTATCAAAATAGGCTTGCACGACGTCACAGACCTTGGTCACCGCAATGGTGGCTAAGATCTTGGACTGGTTGGTATGGAGGAAGGTGTTGAAGAAAGCCGTCCGTTTGCTGTCGGTATCCAGCGAGGAGAACATATCCTCCGAGAAGGTCTCTCCTTGGGCCGCCATCGTATAAAGGTTGCTGAAAAACTCCTTGTTGACCTGAATATCTTCCAAGGTCGACATCAAGGCATCGATTTCCCCGTTGACAGCAGTGGCATCGCTGGACTTGGTTCCGTCACCCCAGGTGATGTCCGACATGCTTTCGCTGTCGGGGATGGTGATGTTGTAGTTCTTGAGGAAGGTGTCCTCGAAGAATGAAGCCAGCACGGTATGGATGTTCTTGTTGCGGATGCTCTGGCTGGTGGCCGAGCTGATGCTGTCCTGATTGAAGAAGTCCGAGTTGGCCAAGATGGCTAAGAACTGCCGCAAGGTGGCCGTGTCAATGCCGCCGAGCTTATCCTCGACGGAAAGGGTCTGGTCATTCATGGTGGTATAGATGGTCTTCAAAGACGGCGCCAAGGCAATCACCTTCTTCAGGGAGGAGGTGAAATCACTGGCCTCGTAATTGAAATCATAGGGGGAGAGACCGAAGAAATAACTGGTGGTCGTACCTGACTGGTAATAGTTGAGGAGGAAGGTCTTCAGAATGGAGGCATACATCGAGTTGAAGACGTTGCTCTTCTCGGCCAGATCCAACAAGGAGACAATCTCATTGCAGATGTCGGGGGTCAGATAGGAGAGAATCTTGTTCGTCATCTCGCTGCTGGCCGTCTTCTGCAAATCGGCCAAGGTCCAATAGGACAACGGCGAGTCTTTGTTGAAGAGAATATCCGCCAGGGAGAAAGCAACGCCGATTTCGTTGCTGATTTCGTCGTTGATCTTCTGGCTGGCTTCCGCGGTTTCTCCGGAGACATGGTTCAGCTCCTGGACGGTCGTCAGAAACGCTTCGGTGGAGGTATAGCTGGATAGGGCGCTGACGGAACTGAGTCCCGCCTGTAAGGCATTGCCCGCCCGTAAGGTCGAGACCAGACCCAGACTCAGCAACCCATCGTCCCCGGTGATGATCTCTTTGAGGACCTTCCGTTTGTCGGAATCCTTCAGGACGGTCTTCACGGCCTGGGTGATGACATTATTGTTGTCGCTGAAATCCAGACGGGTCTGGAACAGGGAACTGGAAAGATTCAGCCCGAAAAGCCGGAAAAGACGTAAGGCGGAGGAAACGGCCGTGGCGAGATCGTGCGACCAGTCAATGGCGCTGTAATCGGCCGGATCCGTTGAAAGGATATCGTAGCCGATGCTGTTGAAATAGGTTCCTAAGCCAGCAAAGATGACACCCATGTTCTTCTTGACGGAATCCAAGGCACCGAGCTTTCCTAAGGCATTGCTGATGGTGCTGATGGTGTCATCGTCATAGCCGGCCGTGGCCATGGCAAAGTCGTTGTACTTAAGTGCCGTGCCATCCGCGGAGATCATCGATGTCAGTCCGTAATTGTAGATGACGGAATAGATGTCGCGGAGGATGGTTAAGTCGCTGGTCCAGTCGACATTGCTGAAGTCAAACTGAGAAAGCGGAATATTGCCTTTGGCGGAGGCATAGTTCATGGCCACATCTATGAGCGGAGGAATCAAGGAAGTGACGGCCTTGTTGTTAAGGACGCCCGTAATCAGGGTTTCCACCATGTTGGTGCTCAGCAAGGTGGCATAGTTGACGGTGATCTGGGTGGAACCCGTTTCATAGGTAAGGGCATCGCTCTCCAAGAGCGGCGAAGCCACGTTGAGGGTGGCATTGACCAAGGTGGAGAAGGAGACTTGCTGGCCGTTAATGGTCGTTTTGGAAACCTGTGAGAGAAGATTCGTATCGAAATTCCCGACACCTAACAGCTTGTAAATCCAAGAATTCTCCACGATGCTGATGGTCTTATCATAATCACTGCGGTAGATGGGTTTGATGGCACTGTCCCCACTGGGACGGTCGGAATCCTGAATCTGATTGGTCTTGACCAAGAGCTGATAAAGGTTGCCATAATTGTTGGAGTAGCTTATGACGGCACCGGAAGCATCTTTCTGTCCGGTCTTGGTGTTGACAATGGCGGTCCTTGCCAAAGCGGTGATCGGAGCCAGCATGGCACAGGCAAAGATGAACTCCTGGACAGCTCCAAGAAGAGCACCCCAGCCCCGATGAATCCGAAATTTCTGCTTTTCCTGAATGCCACCATTGGCATCAATGAGGCCATGGGTGACATTGGCCATCACCTTATTGTTCTTCGTCTCTTTTTTGATTTGCTTCCTGTCCTTGCCGTTTTCCACCGGCAGTGCCCAGCGGAAGAAGGCGTTGTAGACAATAGCGGTGATCAAGGAAATCAAGAGCTGGGCCAGAATCATCAGCACCAGGAAAATGGCATAGGAGAGAAGCGATAGCGAGACGGCCATCGCTGTGCTATATAAGGAAATGCCGTTCATCGGGCTCACCATGCCGGTGGCCGTGATGACATTGGCTAAGGTTTCTAAGAGGGTCGTCAGATGGACCAGCGTGCCATTGACGGTGAAGGATTTCCCTAAGGAGCTGAAATCAATATTGCCGACTGCCTGGGCAATTGCCGGAGACGTAAAAGCAAAGATGATGACCAGGATCAGCTTGATGACGGTCTTGACGGTGGTCTTGATGAGGCCTTTGAAAAAACCGGCCAGAGCTCCTAAAAGCGTGAGCAAGCCGACGAGTCCGATCAGGCACCACAGGATCACCGGAAGATAATTCATAAGACGTCAATTTTATCCTTATCCTAATACCAATTATTATATCAAAAGGTTATACTAGTCGCGTGTTATTCTTTGACAAGGAGAATGAAGTATGGAAATTTATCAGCAGCCGGGTTCCCAGCCAAATCAGGAATCCCAAAGTCAACGTCGTCAGTTTCCGGAAAGCAACCTTAATTTCCGTCTCCCCATCTGGGAAAAGGTTGTCTTCTTTCTCTTGGGAAGCTTCGGCTTCAACCTAATCGGAAATTTCCTCTATTATCTCTTTGGGCTTTTCATCAGCGATGAAATTCTCAGCGAGACTTTAGCCCTGTTTTTCAGCTATTTATTTCTTGCGGGTTTCTTTGTCTTGTTTCTGTTTTTTGATCATCGGAAAACCTATGTTACTTTTGCCATTAACTTCAAGGATAAAAAAGTTTACCTCTATGGTTTGGTTGGTGCCGTGGCCGTTTTCCTTATTGAGGTCATCTTTAATATGATTTATAAAGTGACTGTACCTGACATCTATGGTGCTAACGACAATCAGCTGAGCATTGTGGATTTGACCCAAGCTTACCCTATTTTGATGTTTTTCCCGCTGGTTCTTTTTGCTCCTTTCACGGAAGAGCTAACCTATCGGATAGGCCTCGTCGATTCCATTGGGCATAAAGACGAAAGAAGGTGGGTAGGTATCCTTGTTTCAGGACTTGTTTTTGGATTGATTCACTTTAGTTTTCAATCTATTTTAACTTATCAAAGTTATTTATCTGCCTATCAGGCAGGCACAGCAAATGTTACTCTCGCAGATGTGATTACTAAAAAGAATTTAGTTCTTAATGAATTGCTGAATCTCCCCATTTATATCCTTTCCGGGATAACTTTTGCTTTCCTGTATGCCAAGACCGGCAAGATCTCCTCCAGCATGATGGCCCATTGCTACAACAATCTCTATTCCTATATAACCATTTTGCTGGATTTAGTTGTCTCCCAGCAAGCTACTTCAAATTCTTCCGAGTCATCCTTGGTTTCCACCATTGCTTCTTTGTGGCTGCACTAGGGCTAAAGCATGGAAAAGAAAGTCTGGGGCTTAAACTCCTTCTGGCTCAAAGTCATCGGATGCCTTTTGATGACGATGGATCATATCGCCCTTCTTTTCGTGTCCTCGGATCCCTTGGGAAGCAGCTATACCCTCTATTATGTTTTACGGGCAGTGGGAAAGATGGCTTTTCCGATTTTCGCCTTTCTTGCTGTGGAAGGGGTCTATCACACGCATGACATCAAGAAGTATCTGCTCCGCTTAGGTGTGCTGGCCATCCTCCTGGATGCCTTTGGGTTCATCATCGGAGCCGTCACCAATATGAGCGTTGCCTCCAACCCGCTGATCGGCAATGTCTTTACCGATCTCTTCCTCGGGGTGCTGACCGTCTACCTCATCTCGAAGAGAAAGTGGTACTCCTTCGCGGCGGTTCTTCCCATCGTCTATGCTTTCTTCACCCGTTACTATCTGAACGATACCTGGGGCTTTCTCTTCAAAGCCGACTGGGGTGCCTTTAGCATTGTCCTCTTTGTCCTCTTTGCCTTAGCCCATGAAGGCGTGACGTATTTTCTGAAAAGCCGAGCCATCCAGGATGGTTTGGAGCCGGATGCCTATCTTTTAGTGGACGGTCTGAAATACTGGAAGATCTTTGCCAGCCTTTGCTTAGTATCGACGGTCGGCATCTTCTATCTGATCTACCGGCTCTCCAACTTCTCCGTGCTCCTTCCCAACGAGTTTGTCCCCATCGGAACCTATACGGCCTTAGCCTTTGTCTTCATCCTTCTCTATAACGGCCAGAAAGGCTATTCCAAGAAGGCCATCCGGTACGCTTTCTATGCCTACTATCCTTTTCATATTGTCCTCCTAGGAATAATCTCCTTGTATTTTGGAGTCCTGGCCACCCTGTAATTTTTACGAAACAAGGTTGCTTTGCTAGGCGTAGTTACAATCAATGATGTCCGAAAGGCATGCGGCTTTTTTTGAGAACAAGGAATCCGATGCACCGTCTTTTTTTAGAAGTTTCCTAGGAATCAGTTTCCTGTCGTCTCGGCTTTTCAGCTGGAGTCCCCGTGGCTCTCTATCAGTTGAATCATCTCTATCAGTAGGACTCCCGTTGCTTTGAATTGTCGTTAGATCCTCTTTACCATCAGTTCCGCTACCCGATTGCTCCGATCACTGATAAAGAATGTCTTTTCCATGCCTAAATAATGAAATGAAACGTTTTGGTCTCGAAAAACATTGAATTAAGTTTTCAAGATGGCTAGAATAGTTAGCGTATTAAAAGAGGTTAGTGATTTATGACTCAACAGGAAAAAGACGAGACGAAAAAAGAGAAGAAAGCAGCGAAGGAATTAGCCCGGCGTAACATCAAAGGCAAATTAGGCAAGGAATTCCGTGACTTCATCACGCGCGGCAATGTCGTCGATCTGGCTATCGGTGTCATCATGGGCAATGCGTTCTCTGCCATTGTCACGGCCTTCACCAACATTCTCCTTTCCATCTGCACCTGGGGCGTCCCGGGCGGCCTCAAAGGCTTAGTCACCGTCCTTCCGGCCGTCAATGCCGGTCAGGCCGGTATGGATCCTGCCAACGGCTTAGGCCAGTCGTTTGCAGCTTCGCAGCTGCAGGCTCTTGCTACCAAGGAAGCGGCCGTCAGCGGTTTGGGTTCGGAGCCGGTCGTCATTCAGAATGAAATGACTGCCATTGCCGGAAAGTACACCTTGCATGGAACGTCCTATTACTTCAATGGCTGCGCTCACATCGATTGGGGTTCGTTCCTCAATGCCATCATCACCTTCCTCATCATCGCTCTGACGCTGTTCATCATCCTCAAGGTCTATACTTCCGTCAAGAATACCCGTGCTGCCTTCGAAGCTGAATTAAAGGCCAAGGAAGAAGATGCCTGGGCTAAGGAACATCCGGAAGCGGCTGCTCTGAAGAAGAAGCAGGAAGAGGAAGCTGCCAAAGAGGCGGCCGCCGGTGTCGTCAAGAAGCCTGACAATATCGTCCTTCTCGAAGAGATCCGCGATCAGGTCAAGGCCATCAACGCCGAAAAAGCTGCCAAGTAGTTCCGTTCTCATCTGAATTCCAGCGGTCCTGCCTCTAGGCAAGGCCGCTTTTTTTGGCGCTGAAAGCAATTAAAAATAGCCGCCTGACAGGCTGTCAGACGGCTATTTCAGTTTGCTAGAGCGTCGGCACGTGACTCGTCCCGTCTTTGTCGGGGTGCTTAGCAAGGTAATTGATGATAGGCTTGAAGTTCTTGTCGGCATTGCCGACCTTGCACTGGCTGGCCTTCTTGGCTTCGCCGGCGACGAGGGCCGCTGCCATCTCATGGCAGCCCGGATAGCCGCAGTTGCCGCAGTTGGCATTCGGGAGCATCGCCTCGACATCCTTGATGCGGGGATCCTCCTCGACATGGAAGACCTTGCTGGCCCAGACCATCAGGATGGCTAAGAGGATGCCTAAGCCTAAGAGAATCAGAAACGCCCACAAGGCAGCCCAGAGATAGGCCTGGGTCGTGCTTTCACTGGCTTCCGCTAACAGCAGATTCATGATCATTTGTCCTCCTTCGTTGACGTCTCGTCGCCCGGCTTCTTATCCGTCTTATCATCTCTCTTTTCAGCCGTCTCCGGCTTGCCGTACAGATTGAACTGACAGCCCGTCTCTTTGCAGTTACGGCACTTCTCGTCATTGGCGACTAAGTTCTCGCAGCCTTTGGGCGGCGGGGTCCTCTTGTAGAGGATGAAGGTCACCAGGAAGACAGCCAGGAAGAAGAGGATGACCAGGATCGCTAACAGCCAATTTAACCAGATGGGCATCGTTATTTGATGATGCCGCTGTAGCCCATGAAGGCCATCGACATCAAGGCCGCCGTGATCAAAGCGATGACGGCTCCCTTGAAGGACTTCGGCAGGTCATTCTCCTCTAACCGCATCCGGATGAAAGAAAAGGCACAGATGATGAGAAGATAACCTAAGCCGGTGCCGATGGCGTTAGCCATCGATAGGGCAAAGGTCAGGGAGGTATCGGTGTTCGACTGGACGACGCCTAAGACGGCGCAGTTGGTGGTGATAAGAGGAAGATAGATGCCGAAGGCCTTATACAGGGCCGGGGAATACTTCTTGATGAAAAGGCCGATGACCTGAACCAGCGAGGCAATGACCAGAATATAGGTGAGGGTATCCATGAAGGGAATATGGAGCGGAGTCAGGACATAGGTGTAGATGGGCCAGCAGATCAAGGCAGAGAAGATGATGACCAGCGTGACGGCCAAGCCCATCGAGAAGGCGGACTTGATCTTGTTGCCGACGCCGATGAAGGAGCAGATTCCATAGAAACGGATCAGCACGACGTTATCGATCAGCATCGATGAGACAATCGCCAGTAAGAAGGCGGTAATGGCACTTTGCATGGTTAGTTAGCCTCCTTCGTAGCTGCCTTAGCCGGCGCCGGAGCAGCCTTCGCCGCGTTGGCTTTGGCTAAAAGCATCTTCCGGGCCTGAACCTGAGCAACATTCCTCTTATGGACGGAATTGGCCTGGATGATGGCCATCACGATGCCGAAGACGATGAAGCCGCCGGCCGGATTGGCAAACAAGGACATCGAGTAATCAAAGACCGTCACGCCCGAGGCATTGACGTACTTGAGAATCGGCAAGGAATACACCGGCAGGAACGTGAAGATCTTGCCGAAGGTGATCATGCCGGTACCTAAGATTTCCCGGACCAGACCAATGATGCAGAGGGCTAAGGTATAGCCGATGCCATTGCCGATGCCATCGAGCAAAGAATCCAGGACGGTATTCTTGTTGGCAAAGGCTTCGGCTCTCCCTAAGACGATGCAGTTGACGACCAGTAAGGAGAGGAAGACGCCTAAGGACGTATACAGTGCCGGCAGGTAGGCATTGGTCAGCATCTTGACGATGGTGACGAAGGCCGCAATGATGACGATATAGCAAGGCGTCTCGACTTCCTCCGGAATCAGCTTCCGCAAGGCCGAAATCAGGATGTTGGAGCAGGTGACGACAAAGAGGAAGAGGATGCCCATGCCAAAGCTGGCCTCTAAGGAGGTGGTGACAGCCAGGGCCGGGCAGGTTCCTAAGATGGTGACAAAGAGCGGATTCTCTTTCCAGATGCCGGCTAAGAAGGATTGCTTATGCTGATTGGGTTTCTTGAGTTCAGTCATGGAGAACACCTCCTAAAGAACTAAGCGCCTGGCTGGCAGTGCTGGTGCCGGTAAGACTGACCACGACGGTTTTTGCCTCACTCACCATGTTCTTGATGAGGGTGGCGCCGAAGGTGGCACCGCATTTGACATCGGCTAAGGCACTGTCTTTGTCGGTGGCAGTATTGTAGACATCGACATAGTTGGGTTCCAGCTTGTTCTTGTACGTCTCCGTATCGTCGATCAGACTCATCTTCCCGAGGCTGCCGCTCTTGGTGATACCGACCACCAGCGTGATGGTGCCATAGCCGTTCTTGCCGTAGGCTTTGGCGACATAGTTGCCGTCGCTGTAGGTCCAGACCTTCTGGACATAGGCAGGCTTCGTGCTCAATCCGGAGATATCGACATCGGCATAGTCGTCGGTCGTACCGCCGTAGATGGCTAAAAGGGCCGTCCGTTCGGCTTTCAGAGAGTTTTCCTGGATGAGCGGAGCCGTCAAGGCATTGACCAGTCCGATCAGCCCGGCGCTGACCGAGGCAATGATACCTAAGGTCAGGCTGACTTTCACATATTTCTTGGCTTGATCATTCATTTAGAACACCTCCACGCATAAGGCCCAGACAATGATGAGAAGGCTACAAACAGCCACACTGGCTGCCGCCACCAACTTCTTCCAGTTCCAGCGGCTTGAAGACCACTTGTAGTAATCCAAAAGCGGGGTCACCATATTGCCGATCAATAAGGAGAAGATGACGCCTTCCGGATAGGTTCCGAAGAGCCGGATCAGGGAGGTGGAGATGCCTAAGATGATGCCATAGATGACACGGCTTGGCCGCGTGACCGGACTGGTCACCGGGTCGGTCGCCATGAAGATGGCGCCAAAGAGCAGACCGCCGCTTAAGACCTGATAGCCGACAAACTCGAACGGATCCAGCACGTTGCCCGAGGCATCGGTGTAGCCGGCATTGTGATAGATGAGACCGGCAAAGAGCATCAGCACAGCCACCGTCAGGACGTAGCTTAACGGAATCCGCCAGTCGATGGTATGGCGGACGATCAGATAAACCAGGCCGATGAGGATGGCCAGTTTGCAGGCTTCGCCCATCAGACCGGGGGTCTGACCTAAGAACAGCTCCAGCATCGTATACGTCTCCGTCAGCGTTCCCGACGTCGGGACCAGTCCCGGCAGGGCGGTTGCCGCCGCGGTGGCGGAGGCTCCGATCACGGTCTTGGCCGACTTGGCAGCCTCTTCCGTGAGGAACTTGAACGGCTCATAGGAAACAAAGTGCGACGAGAAGCAGAGCTTGGTGAAGACCATGCCGACCGCGGCCGGATTGAAGATGTTCTGGCCAGTGCCGCCATAGACAAGCTTGCCTAAGATGATGCCGAAAAGGGCACCGGAGATCATGCAGACATAATAAAGGACTTCGCTGTTGAGTCTCGTCGGCATGATGAGGGCATAGATGACGGCCGAGACCAGCGGGACCATGAAGTTGGTCAGCCGGTAAGCCTTCACGCCCTTCAGGAAATGTTCCTTGAGGGTATGCTTCTCGCCGTCATTCGGGACACGGTTCTTGATGAGGACGAAGACAAACTCGCTTAAAAGCATCGTGATGATCGACACGAGGTAGTTCTGAAGAGCATAGACGCCATAGGCACAGAAGGAATAGATGATGACCGGACTTAAGGCGATGAGGACATCCAGCATCATCCGGCTGACGCTGTCATTGCGCCGGATATGCGGCGATTTCTCTTGTACGATTTCCATGATTACGGTAACCTCGCGACGATCTTGGCACGGTCGACATAGTCTTTGACGTTGATGCGGCTGGTGCAGCTATAGGTGCATAACCCGCAGCCGATGCATTTCTGCGGATTGAGGGCTTTGATCTTGGCCTTGTCGACCGGCATGGCCTTCATGGTGTTCATGATGGCCATCGGCTCGATATGGACCGGGCAGGAAAGGATGCAGCTGCCGCAGCGGATGCAGGGAGACTCGACATAGTTCCTATGGTTGAGGACAATGACGGAGGTGACGGTCTTGGTGACGATGCAGTCATCGCTGGGAAGGCTGGCACCCATCATCGGGCCGCCGAGGATGATGTCCTTGGGGATTTCCGGGTTCTTGTAGCCGCCGCACTTCTCAATGAGCGGAGGAATCGGAGAGCCGACTCGGACAATGAAGTTGGCCGGGGCTTTGATGCCGTCGCCGTTGATGGTGACGAACCGTTCGCTGACCGGCATGTTGTGCTTGAGGGCCAGATAGATGCCGACCACCGTCGAGGCATTGACATTGAAGATGCCGTATTCGCTGGGGAGATGTCCGCTGGGGACATCAATCCCGGTAGCAGCCTTGATCATGGCGATTTCCCAGCCCTGCGGATAGAAGTTCTTCATTTCCTGGATGCGGATGCCGGATTCGGAATACTTGGGGTTGCCTAGGGCAAAATCGAACATCGTCTTCAAGTCGTGATGGTATTTTTTGAAGCAGATGCGGGCATCATGCGTGTGGAAGGCCCACTGCAGATATTCGATGCCGGCCAAAAGCATATCCGTCTCTTCCAGCATGATCATCCGATCCGCCGAAAGATAAGGCTCGCATTCAATGCCATCGATGAGGATGGTCTTGATGGGGTTCTTCGTGTTGAACTTGACGTAGGTCGGGAAGGAGGAACCGCCTAAGCCGACACAGGAACGGTCCTTGAGGATTTCGGTGATCTGCTCCCGGGTGAGGGCTTTGATCTCCTCATCGGTGCGGTCTTTGATGGAAGGATCGAGCGTATCCTTGAAATCGTTCTGAATCTTCAGAAAGTCTGTCTGCTTTCCCGAACGGTGATAATGCTTCTCATAGCCGACGACCGTGCCGGAACAGGTGGCATGGATGGGCTGGTCGAAGAAGGCAGCATGACGGATGCCGATGACCTGATCCAGATTGACATGGTCACCGGGTTGGACAAACATCTCTGCTTTGGGGCAGCGAGCATTGGCCGTTGCCAGAAAGAGAAATTCAGGGACGGGAGCACGAAGCGTGGGTTTGGTACCCCAAAGCTTCTTGTTGCCCACAATTCGGGTTGTTTTTTTAATCATTGAAAGCGAGCCTTTCTATTACCGCTTTCAATTATAGCAAAAAACCTTCGAAAAAGAGCTTAAAATGAAAGAAATTTTAGTTTTTCAGCACAAAAATAATTGTGGGCTGGAAAAGAGTATATTATAGGAGTCGGAAACCCCGGAGGAAATCGAAATGGAACAAGCCCTGTTAATTGCTGTCATTGTCTTACTGATCGTGGTCTGTCTCTTGGCGGTGCTGGCCATCGTCTTACTCGTGAAGTCGCGGAAACCGGCCGGAACGAACCCCTTGGCCGATCCCACCTATCAGGCGCTGGAGAAAGAGATTCGCGACCAGGGACAGGCCAATACCACTCTTCTGCTGAATTTTCAGAAGATGGTAAACGATTCCTTAACCAATAACGCCTCTCTTTCCAACCATTCCCTGACGGAAAGCATTGCCGCCTTAACCACGAAAGTGGATGACAACCTCAAAGACATCAATGAAAAGGTCTCGCAGAGTCTGGTCTCCGGCTTCAAGGGAACCAGCGATACGATGGGCGAAATCAAAGAACGTCTCGGCCATATCGATGAGACCCAGAAAAGCTTAGCTTCCTTAGAGAACCAGGTCGTCTCCCTGAATACGGTCCTTTCCGGAAACCAGAGCCGGGGCGCCTATGGCGAAATGGAGCTTTCGATGCTGCTCTCCAATCTCTTCCCCGGCGGCAAAGGAACCCTCTATGACGAGCAGTATGTGCTCCGTCCGGGCCAGGGAGAGGACATCATCCGGCCGGATGCGGTCCTCTTCTTCCGGTCGCAGAAGGAGGTCCTTTGCATTGATTCCAAGTTCCCCTACAGCCATTACCGGCCGCTGGTGGAGAAAAAGGACAGCCTGACAGGAGAAGAGAGTGATGCCCTTAAGAAAGATTTTTTGCAGGATTTGAAGAACCGCATCAAGGAAGTCAGCAGCAAATACATTATTCCGGGAATCACGGCCAAGAAAGCCATCCTCTTCTTACCCAATGATGCCCTCTTAAGTTTCATCCATACGGACTTCCCCGAAGTCAATGACGAAGCCCTCAAAGCCAACGTCGTGTTGCTCTCCCCGAGTCTTTTTGCACCCTTCATCTATCTTTTCACGGCCCTGATCCTGGAGGAGAAGCGGAGCGAGAACCTCCAAGAGATCCTGACCGACTTAGGAAAGCTCTCCACGGAGTTTTCGAGACTCAGTCAGCGCTGGGAGAGTCTTTCCAACAGCATCGACAGTCTCAAGAAGAACGCCGACAACGTCGCCATCACTGTCCGTAAGATCACCGGCGATTTCACGGCTCTGACCAATCCGACCGACACGAAGCCGGCCTTGACGGATCCAGCTGACAGCCTGTAAAGGCTTTCAGCCCTCGCCGGCTTCTTTTTTCTTTTTCCGGCTTGGAAAAACGGCTAAGATACTTACCTGTTAACGTGTTGCCCCAATCAAAAAGGCGTAAGTCCAGTTAATCCTGAAAAGGCTGGATGAACGCCTTTTTTCTTGGAGGAAAACCTATGAATGAGGATTCTGTGATGTTAGCCAAGTCGGTAAAGAAGCTGGTCTGGGAGTTAGGACTGCCGATGATCTTCTCGATGATCGCCCAGGCCCTCTACAATGTGGTCGATACGGCCTTTGTCATCAATATGCCGGGCATCGGCGCCGATGCTAACCTGGCGCTGACCTTTGCTTTCCCGGTGCAGATTGCCATGATTGCCGTCGGCGTGGGACTGGGCATCGGCGTCAATGCCCTAGTAAGCCGTTCGTTAGGCCAAGGCGACAAGAAGACGGCCAGCCAGGCCGCTGGCAATGGTCTCCTCCTCGGTTTCCTTTGCTACCTGATCTTCTTGGCCTTCGGCCTTTTTCTGACCAAGCCTTTCATCAGCATGGAAGCCAGCGGCATTGCCGATGCGGACCAGCAGGCAGAGGTCATTGACCTTGGCATCACCTATCTTTCCATCTGCACGACCCTGTCGGTGGCCCAGATGCTCTTTACCGTCTATGAACGTTTCCTGCAGGCCACCGGAAGGACGATGCTTTCCACCATCGGACAGCTCTCGGGTGCTTTATTGAACATCCTCTTGGACTATGTGATGATCTATCCGATGGGACTGGGGGTGGCGGGTGCGGCCTATGCGACTGTCATCGGCCAGACGGTCTCCTTGATTTTGGATATGGTTTTCCATTACTGGAAGGATAAAGAGATTGATAACCATATTTCTTATCTGAAGCCAAGTTGGAAGACCATCTGTGAGATTGGGAGAATGGGACTGTCGGCGATGGTGATGCAGCTGCTCCTATCCATCATGATGCTGGGTGTCAACCTGATTCTTTCCACCAGTGCCTATGACCGGCTTCTCCTTACCAATGCCTTTGGCATCTATTACAAGATCCAGCAGATTGCCCTCTTTGCCTGCTTCGGCATGTCCAATGCCTTGATTTCCTTAACGTCCTTCGATTACGGAAAAGGCGAAAAGGAACGTCTCTATGATATCCGGAAATACGGAATCCGGGATTCCTTGATCGTGGCTCTGGTCATCACCGTCCTGTTTGAAGCCTTGGCTGAGGAGATCAGCCAGGTCTTCAATCTGGCAAGCGGCGGGCAGAATGAAAGCATTGTCAGCATGACCGTCTTAGCCATCCGCTTAGGTTCCATCGGCTTTGTCCTGATGGCCTATACGGTTTCGATTCAGGGAATTCTGCAGGGTTTACGGGAAGCCCTGTCGCCGCTGCTTCTTTCCGCTCTGCGCTTAGCCGTCTTTGTCTTCCCATTAACGGCTCTCTTCCTTCATTTTGAAGCCTCGGCCGATCTTTTCTGGCTGGTCTTCCCGCTTAGTGAGCTGCTGACTTCCGGTGTCAGCTTCTTCCTTTTGAAAACTGCCTTTGACCATAAAGTCAAAGGGATGGCTCCGGTGCTGCCGCTGGTTGAGAAAAAGGCCTGAAGAGATTCCCTTCAGGCCGGTTTCTATTTCGGCAGGTAATATTTCCGGAAACCGGAGAGGGTCAGGGAACGGACCAGACAGTCTTCGCGGCGGTTGAGATACGGGTTATAGAGATTGGCCTTCATCCGGCCGGTCAAGAGGAGATGGGCCTTGGCCATGACTTTGCCGCTGGCGGCATTGGATGCCAGATAACGGGCGGAGACGAAATCAAAGCCTCGTTCGGTGAAAAGATAGACAATCACCCGTTTCAGGGCTTCGGTGGCATAGCCGTGGTTCCAGTACTTGGGACCATAGGCATAGCCGATCTCGGCATACTTCTGTTTCGGAGTCAGAGCCACGAGGCAGATCGAACCGATGATTTCTCCCGTATCCTTGAGGGTGACGACCCAGTCATAGTAATCGGGGCTGTCATAGAGGGGAAGCTTCCTTTCGATGAAGCTTGAAGTGACGTCCGGCGTCTGATGGGGATCCCAGGTCAGGTAGCGGGTGGTCAGGGGATCGGAGCAGTAGTTTTCAAAGCAACCCAAAGCATCCGCCTTGCGGAACGGACGGAGACGAAGACGCGCTGATTCCAAGACCTGTGTTCCCGGTGTCATTGTTTCGTTGCAAGTTGCCTAGGGCAACTTTATAATAATATAGCAAAACCATGGAAGAATTTGTCATCTGCATCAAGGCCAAACCGGAAAAGCTTTCCGTCGATCTGCTCTTCCAGTCGCTTCGGGATCCCCATGTCATTTATCACTTACGCCGGGATGTCCTCTCCAAGAGGATCATGAGCATGTTTTATATTCCCGACCATCCGCCGATCCTGATTCTCAAGACCGACAAGGAAGGCAATGCCAAGGATATCTACTGGGGTTATCGCGACCGTTATTCGATGAAGATGCATAACCGCACCATCTTTTTCCATCAGGCCGTCCTGACCCTGATGGGGCAGATCTTCTTCTGGATCATCCTCCCTTTGATTGCGGCTGCCATCATTGTCCTGATCATCTATCTGACGGGCTATCTTGACTACATCAAGTCCGTTATCCAGCCTGGATAAAAGTGCTTTCTTTTCCTTTCTTTGCCTCTTTTCATTTATCTGAGTTTCGTCTACAATAGACCCCAATAGCTACCCGCCTTCCGGTTAGGGAGGGGATGGAAAGGGGAAAGTCTATGAACAAACCAGATGACAAGATCGTCGGTGAAGGGATTACCTTCGATGATGTCCTTCTGCTTCCTCGTTATTCGGAAGTGACGCCGGACATGGTCTCCTTGAAGACCAAGCTCACCAAGCATCTGACGCTCAACATTCCGTTCCTTTCGGCGGCCATGGATACCGTCACGGAATCGGATATGGCCATTGCCTTGGCCCGAGAAGGCGGCATTGGCATCATCCATAAGAACATGAGCATCGAACGCCAGGCCGAGGAAGTCGACAAGGTCAAGCGCAGCGAGAACGGCGTCATCAAGGATCCCATCACCTTAACCAAAGACAAGAAGCTGATCGATGCCATCAACCTGATGGCCCGCTATCATATTTCCGGCATCCCGATTGTCGATGACGACCGGCACTTAGTCGGCATCATCACCAACCGGGATCTCAATTTCGAGACCGACATGACCAAGACCATCGATGAGGTGATGACCAAAGACCATCTCGTCACCGGCAAGGAAGGCACCACCATCGTCGAAGCCGAAGCCATCTTAGCCAAGTGCAAGAAGGAAAAGCTTCCCTTAGTCGACAAGGACAATCATCTCTGCGGACTGATTACCCTCAAGGATATCGAGAAAATCAAGAAATACCCTAACAGTGCCAAGGATAAGATGGGAAGACTCCTCTGCGGTGCCGGCATCGGCATCACGGCCGACTTGGAAGCCCGGGTCAAGGCGCTTCTGAAGGCGGGGGTGGATGTCCTGGTTCTGGACTCTGCCCATGGCGATAGCAAGAACGTCATCGCCGCTTTGAAGAAACTGAAGAAGGAATATCCGGATACCGACATCATCGCCGGCAATGTCGCTACCTATGAAGGCGCCCGAGATCTGATGAAGGCCGGTGCCGATGCCGTCAAAGTCGGCATGGGTCCGGGTTCCATCTGCACCACCCGTATCATCTCCGGCATGGGCGTGCCGCAGATCACGGCCATCTTGGAAGCTCATAAAGCCTCCTTGGAATACGACTGTCCGATCATTGCCGATGGCGGCATCAAATACTCCGGCGATATCACCAAGGCCTTAGCGGCCGGTGCCGATACCGTCATGATGGGCGCCATCTTCGGCGGCTGTGATGAGGCACCGGGCGCGGCCGAGTTCTATATGGGCCGGAAATACAAGGTCTATCGGGGCATGGGATCGTTAGCGGCGATGGAGCAGGCGCATGGCTCAGCCGACCGCTACTTCCAGACCGGCCATCAGAAGCTGGTTCCGGAAGGCGTGGAAGGGCGAGTTCCGTACCGCGGCTTTGTTAGCGATGTCATCTTCGAGCTGCTGGGTGGGCTGCGTTCCGGCATGGGCTATGTCGGAGTCAGTACGATTAGCGACCTGCAGAAGTACGGCAAGTTCATCAAGATCACCCAGGCGTCCTTGAAGGAATCCCATCCGCACGACATCGATATCACCAAGGAAAGCCCCAACTACCAAGTCGAGAAATAGCAACCAAAAAGGAGACGCGGATGCGCCTCCTTTTTTCAATCAAATGAAAAGAACCTTTGACAAAACAACTTGACGTGATAGACGGAAAGACTACTTCTTGGAAGGATCCTCTTTGGCCATGACCTTCTTGAGGACACGGTTGTAGCCTTTGCCGTTCTTCACGCATTTGTTGACCCGGGCCAGGGTCGCCGAGGAGACATTGGTCTCTTTGGTGACTTCGACATAGGTCTTCCCTTGGATGAAAAGCTTGGCACAGTGAACCCGGCCCCCGATGGAGACCAGTTCCTGCTTGGTCAGAAGATCATCCAGGAAGTCTTTGCATTCGTCCACGTTATCAATCGCAATCAACGCCTCGCAAAGCTCGTTCAGCTCTTCTTTTGTCAGGTGACTCGGTTTGACGTTCATAGACTAGTTGCTCCTTGAGCGAAAGGAAGTCAGCCAGTTCTTTCGTCTTGGGCGAGGTGAGAATCGTGGGATCGCCCTTTTCCATGACCTGACCTTCCTCAAGATAGACCACCTGGTCGGCGACCAACTGGGCAAACTCCATCTCATGGGTTACCACAATCATCGTGACCGCTTCCGCTTTGAGAGCCAGGATGGTGCGGGCCACCTCGTTCTTCAGCTTCGGGTCTAAGGAGGATGTCGGCTCATCGAAGAGGAGTATCTTGGGATTCAGGGCTAAGGCCCGGACAATGGCTGTCCGTTGGCTTTCCCCGCCGCTCAGCTCTCCCGGATAAGAATCCTTGAGAGCGGTAAGCTTCATCTTCTCCAACAAGGAAGTCACCCGGTCCGTGGCCGTCTTGAGTTTCCACTCGTAGAGCCGTTTGGCTTCTTTTCTCCGCTGGGAGAAAGGCAAGTCTTTGGTTTCGGCTTTGGCTTCCTTTTTAAGGGAAAGCCGGAGCGGCATCAAAATGTTTTCCAGGGCCGTATCCTGCGGGAAAAGGTTGAAGGACTGAAAGACCAGACCGAAATTCTTCCGACGGCGGGAAATTTCCTCACGGGTCAGTTTCCTGTCCCCGCTTAAAGTCTCGCCCTCTAAAGAGATTATACCATTGTCCTGGCTTTCCAAGAAGCTAAGAATGCGAAGAAGAGTGGTCTTGCCGGAACCGGAATTGCCGATGATGACTAACGTCTTGCCTTGGTCCACCTCAAAGGAGACATCCTTGAGGACGGGCTTCTGGTCAAACGACTTATTCAGATTCTGAATTCTCAGGTAACTCATTAGCAGGCCTCGAAATAGCTGAGCTTCTGCTCGGCTTTCTTTAGAATCAAACTGATCAGGCCGTTGAAGACAAGATAGAACACGCCCGTATAGAAGAGCACCCAGATGATGGCATAGGTGGCAACGATCTTCTGGGCAGCCATCAGCACTTCGTTGATGGCGATGACCCGGGCCAAGGCCGTATCCTTGACCAGCGAGATGGTCTCATTCGAGCATGGCGGGATGATCTTCTGGACGATCTGCTTCAGCCCGACATGCCAGAAAGCCTGACGCTTGGTTAGCCCTAGCATCGAGCAGGCCTCCCACTGGCCTTTGGCTAGGCTCTGATAGCCGGCCCGGAAGATCTCCGAGAAATAGATGGCGTAGTTGATGGTCAGAGCGACAATGACGGCTATCATCCGGTCCAAGGCCGGCCAATGGAACAAAAGTCCCGGCACATAGAAGACGACCATGATCTGCAGCATCAAAGGAGTGCCGCGGATGATCCAGATGAAAACCCGCATGATGACCTGGACGAACTTGTTTTTCCGTAAGGAACACCAGCAGAAGAAGGTGCCTAACGGGATGGATAAGACCCAGGTGACGGCAAAAAGCAGGGCGGTAATGCCAAACCCTTGCAGCAGATAGAGGGTGATTTCAGCAAAATCCATAAACTAGGCTTCGTAGGCTATCGGCGCAAAGACGGTATACCCGATCTTCAGCTGACCTGCCTTGATGACCGTATCATAGGAGGACGTGTCCGTGAAGGACGCGAAACTGTCGTAGGTCCCCGGCGCCACCAAGGAATCGGTTAAGCCGTAAGTAGCCGCGATTTTGCCAATCGTGCCGTCATTATACAGAGCGGTGATGGACTCGTTGATTTTGGCCATCAAGGCGCCATCCGTCTTCCGGCCGCCGACGCCGTAATATTCGCTGGCAAAGACATAGTCGGTCAGGATCTTCAAAGACTTATATGAGGTATTGGAGGCAATATAGTAGCCGGCCATCGTCGAATCGATCATGGCTAAATCGCTGGTACCGCTGGCCACTTCGGTCAGCGCCGTGATCTGATCCTGACAGCCGGTCTTGGCGGCTTTGGCAAAACGGGCATCGCTGTTGGCTAAGGCATCGCCGGCCGAGCCGTTCTCATACGCGACCGAATAGGTCTCCGTTCCGGTCAGGGTTCCCGTGAAGGTGTTCTTGGCAACCAGCACCTGACGGTTCGAAAGATAAGGTGTTGATAAGGTCAGATTCTGTTTCAGTTCATCGGTGATGGTCATGCCGTTCCAGATGACATCAATCTGATTGCTGGCCAGCTCCACTTCCTTGTTGTCCCATTCAATCAGGACAAAGTCGGCTTTGACGCCCAGCTTTTCACACACGGCTTTCGGCAGGTCGATATCGAAGCCTTTCAAGGTCGGCTGCTTCTGACAGGACGGCAAGAGCGTCACGACGGATAACAGACCTAATAGGATGGCTTTTCTTTGGTTTTTCATATGGATTTCACTTTCTTTAGTTGGCTAAAGCACCCGAGTATGATACTTTATTAAGCTAAAGCTGTCAATGCTTTATTCGACTAAAGAATATGAAAGCGGTTAACGGGTCTTTTTATCCGTTGCACAGCCCTTGTGAAAATTCTGTCTTCTTTTTCTTTAAATCCGCGAGGGAAACTTGATATAATGTTAAAAGATTGTGAAAAGAGGAATGTCTATGGATAGCAAAGGCGAGTATCTGCAGTCACAAGGTTTCGATGTCAAAGGCAGTGTGGAACGTTTCTGTGGCGATGAGACGATGTATTATTCCTTCCTGGCCCGCTTCACTCAGGATCCGAACTTCTCCCAGATCAGTCCGGCCTTGCAGGCCAAAGACTATCAGGGTGCGTTGGCTGCCGTCCATACCTTGAAAGGCGTGGCCGCCAACCTCGGGATGACGCCTCTCTATATCGCCTGCTCTCAGATGGTGCTGCTTCTACGGAAACCGGACTATCCGGAAGCTGAGAAATCCTATCAGCAGGTGTCCATCTCCTACCAGCAGACCTTGCAGGCCTTGCATGGTGCCGGAATCTGCTAAAGGAACCTAAGGAGGCTTCGGCCTCCTTTTTCTTTGATTTTACTGCCAAGGAAACCCCTTATAATGGTATACTATTCAAAGCGAGGTAACCCGTATGGATAGCAAATACGAAGCGCTGTTTACGCCGTGGAAGATCGGCAATGTCGAAATCAAGAACCGCATTGTCATGACCTCCATGGGCGGCACGTCGATCTTTGGCTGGATGGAGCCGAACCATTTTGATGAGGAAGCAGCCAAGTTCCTGATGGAACGGGCCAAGAACAATGTCGGTCTGATTCTGCCGGGCATTGCTCCGATCCTCAATCCGATGCTGGGCCAGTGGCTTTATTCCAATAAGGGCATGTATCGGAAACTCAAGGCCTATATGGTCGAGTTTCACAAGACGGGAGCCAAGCTCTTCGTCCAGCTGACCGCCGGTTTCGGCCGAAGTTTTGCCATCAACAGCACCATGGAGAAGATCGAGAACAACAAAGTCCTTAACTTCTTAGCCAAACCGATCCTCAACGTCGACCGCATCTGTGCCTCGGCCAGTCCCTCTCCGAATCGCTGGTCGGACAAGGTCCCCTCGCGGGCTTTGACCGTCAAGGAGATCGAGAAGATGGTCCAGGCCTTTGCCAAGACCGCCAAGCTGCTGAAAGAGGCCGGCGTCGATGGCGTGGAGATCCACGCCGTCCATGAAGGCTATCTCCTGGATCAGTTCACCTTGAAATATGTCAACAAGCGTACTGACCAGTACGGCGGCACGTTTGAGAACCGTTACCGCTTCCCGGTGGAGATCGTCAAAGCCATCAAGGAAGCCTGCGGCAAGGATTATCCGGTCTCGCTCCGTTATTCCGTGGTCTCCAAGACCAAGGGCATGAGACAGGGTGCTCTGCCGGGTGAGACGTATACCGAAGTCGGCCGGGACATGGCCGAAAGTGAGAAAGCCGCCAAGTATCTTCAGGATGCCGGCTACGATATGCTCAACTGCGATAACGGCACCTATGATGCCTGGTATTGGTCGCATCCGCCGGTCTATATGCCGCAGAACTGCAACCTCGAAGATGTCGAACACATCAAGAAGTTCGTCTCCATCCCGGTCGTCTGTGCCGGCCGTATGGATCCCATCACCGCCAATGACGCCATCAAGGAAGGCAAGCTCGATGGCATGGGTGTTGCCCGTCAGTTCTTAGCCGATGGGGCCTGGGTCACCAAGATGATGGAAGGCAAGGAAGCCGAGATCCGTCCGTGCATCTGCTGCCATAACGGCTGCTTCAATATGTGCCATTATAAGGGCGTTGCCAATGATCAGGAGCTCGAAGATGCCGTGCATATGGCTCGCTGCGCCATCAATGCCGAGACGATGCAGACCAACAAGCATTACATTGAGCCCACGAAGAAGCCGAAAGTCGTCGCCATCATCGGCGGCGGTGTCGGCGGCATGGAAGCCGCCCGGGTTCTGAAGCTCCGCGGTCATACGCCGATCATCTATGAGAAGTCCGACCATCTCGGCGGTGTCTTTACCAAGGCTGCCGCGCCGTCGTATAAGGAAAAGGATAAGGAGCTTTTAGCCTGGTATGCCCTGCAGATGAAGGATCTTGGCATTGAGGTCCACCTCAATACCGAAGTCAAGGATCTCTCGAAGCTGATTGCCGATGAGGTGATCGTGGCCACCGGCGCCGTGGCCAACAAGATTCCGTTACCGGGCATTGAGAAGACCATCGAAGCCTGCGAGTATCTGGGCGGGACGAAGAAAGTCGGTCAGAGCGTCATCGTCATCGGCGGCGGACTGACAGGCTGCGAGATCGCCTACGATCTTTTCAATCAGGGCAAGAGCGTCACGATTGTCGAGATGAAGGATGACCTGATCGCCCAGAAGGGCGTCTGCATGGCTAACTCCACCTATCTCCGTGAATTCTTCGCTCTCCATCAGGTTCCGGTCTATCTGGAAACCAAGGTCAAGGCCGTCACCGACAAGGGCATCACCGTTCAGAGCAAGGATGGCAAGGTCTTCGATCTGACTGCCGAGTCGGTGATCCGCTCGGTCGGCTATCATCCGACCCCGGCCTTCCCAGAGGACAAGAAAGTCCACCTGGTCGGCGACTGTGTCAAAGTCGGCAATCTCCGCTCCGTCATCTGGAAGGCCTATGAGACTGCAATGAGCATCTAGGAGGAAAAATCATGTATAAGCCGTTGATGGAACTGACGCCGGAGCAACAGGATATCCTGTCCGGCAAACAAGGCGAGACGAAAGCCAAGATGATGGAATGCCTGGTCCGCTATGGCGATATCTTCCATGCCAAGAGGCTCTTACCGATCACCCATCCGGAAGGCCATCTGGTGACCAGCTTCGGCATTACGATGCTGAAACCGATTTATCCGCTGATGGATGAGTTGATTAAGGCCGGTCTCAAGGCGCCGGAAGGCTTTACCGTCGATCCGCGCCCGATTGACTACGCCAATGTCAAATGCAATCCGATTGAAAAGCTCGTCTTCGACAAGTTCATGTATTCCAAGCAGGAAAGCTACGAAAAGCAGCTGCAGGCCATCGGCCTTAAGGATACCAACGGCTTTACCTGCACGTCCTATCTTCCCGAGATCGGCAACACCCCGAAGGAAGGGGATGTCCTCTCCTGGGCGGAAAGCAGCGCCGTCGTCTTTGCCAACTCCGTCTTAGGCGCTCACTGCAACCGCAACTCCGGCGTGCTGGAGATGTTCGGCATGCTCTTAGGGTATGCTCCGGAGTTCGGATTCCTGACTGCCGAGGGCCGGAAGGCTACCTGGAAGGTGATCGTCAAGACCACCACGAAGCCGGAAGCCCAGATCTTAGGCTCGGCTGTCGGCATGAAGGTGCTGACGGAAGTTCCGTATGTGGAAGGCCTGGATCAGTATCTGAAGCCGCTTCCGGATGAGGATACCGTCGCCTACTTGAAGGATTTCGGTGCCGCCACTGCCTCCAATGGCGCCGTCGGCCTTTATCACATCGACAAAGTCACGCCGGAAGCCAAGGAGCAGGGCGAAGGCCTGCTGAAGGAAGGCTACAAGACGTATGTCATCGACGATGCCGAGATCGAACGGGTCTACCAGTCGTATCCGGTGATGTGGAAGAATCCGGACAAGAAAGCCCAGAAATGCTTTATCGGCTGCCCGCACCTCACTCTCAAACAGCTGGTGGACTGGACCGATAAGCTCAGTGCCGGACTTGTTGCCTCGGGCCTGAAGAAGCTGACGGTCGATACCGTCTTAACGACCTCGCCGCAGGTGGCGGCCGAATTCAAGAAGACCGACGGCTATCAAAAGCTTCTGGCCACGGGTGCCCATCTCTCCTATATCTGCCCGCTGATGTATACCAATAACCCGGTGGCGGGAAAGAAACGCATCATGACCAACTCCAACAAGCTCCGCACCTATTCCTTCAGCCGGTACTACAAGGATCAGGAAGTGCTGGACATCCTGACGGGAAAGGAGCAGGCGTAGTATGAAAGAATTCAAAGGACGCGTCCTTTTTGGCGGAACGTTCGATGGCGAGGCGGCGGTGACGCATCAGGGCTTCAATACCTTGGCGTCGTTTGAGAAGAGTGCCCTCTCCTCGAGTGCCAAGAAGGTGCTGGTCTCCGATCAGAACAACAAGGATCTGTTCAAGGTCAATATCACCGGCAAGGCCTTATGCCTTCCGATGACGGTCGGTTCCACCACCGGCGGCATGGTCATTCAGACCGTGGCCAGCCGTGGCCTGGCGCCGAAAGCCTGGCTCTTCTCCAAGGAAATCGATTCCCTGGCAGCCTCGGGCCTGATTCTCGCCAATGTCTGGAACAAGGTTCCCCTGATTGCCATCGATCAGCTGGGCGATGACTTCCTGGCGGCCGTCAAGACCGGCGATCATATCGTCATCAAGGAAGACGGAACGGTGCAGGTCGGCTAGACTGAAAAAGGGCAGCGCTGAACTGCCCTTTTCTAATGGCTGGTTTTATCCGGAGTGAGGACCCGTCTCAGCTCGCTGTAGAGAACCTGCGGCTGGACCGGCTTGGCAATATGGCCGTTCATGCCGACATCCAGGCATTTCTGGATGTCTTCTTCGAAGGCATCGGCCGTCATGGCTAGAATCGGAACCGTGAGGGCATCCGGACGGCTGAGCTGCCGGATGGCCTTGGTGGCTTCCAGCCCGTCCATCACCGGGATCCGGACATCCATGAGGATGGCACTGTATTCCTGGGGCTTGCTGGCTTTGAAAGCCTCGAGGCCTTCCTGGCCGTTCTTGGCCGTGGTGACTAGCATCTTGCCTTTGGCTAAGAGAGCCACGGCAATCTCCTGATTGAGGGAATTGTCTTCGCAGAGAAGGATCTTCCGGCCGCTGAGGCAATCCACGTTTTCCAAAGAAGCCGGCGAGGCATTCTTGGGGAGAGGCTCTGGGGCTGGCTCAAAGACGAAGCGCAGGGTGAAGGTGGTGCCTTGGTTCTTGACGCTCTTGACGGCAATGGTTCCGCCCATCAGGTCGACGGTCTGCTTGACGATGGATAATCCCAGACCGGTGCCTTCGGCATCATAGCCGGGACGCTTCTCCTGACTGAAAGGCTCATACATATGACGCTGGAAATCCTCACTCATGCCGATGCCATCATCCTGGATGACAAGCACCAGAGCCGGATTCTTGGCTCCGACGGGGTCATCCTCCTGACGAATGACGATATGGCCGCCTTTCGGCGTGTATTTGACGGCGTTGGTCATCAGGTTCAGATAAATCTTCCGCAGGTTCATCTCATCGGCAAGGATCATCCGCTTCCGGGCGGTGTTGGTGACGGTCAGGGTGATGCCTTTTTCCTTGCTGGCTTCCTGAATCGGAACCAGAACGGCTTCGAGGACCCGGTTGGTATCAATCGGTTTGGGAGTCAAAACATACTTGCCGGAGTTCAGCTTGGACATGGTGAGGGTATCATTGATAAGGTCCAATAGAAGATTTCCTGAGCTTTGAATTTTTTCTAGATAAGCATCCTTTTCCTCAACGGTAAGGTTTGGATTCTTCGCTAAAGACGAGAAGCCGATGACGGCATTGAGCGGGGTCCGCATATCATGGCTGATATCGGAGAAGAACTGGTTCTTGGCCTAGCTGGTCTTGGCTTCCTCTTCGATGCGGATCTGCTCCTGCTCATTCTGGGCCGCCTGGGCCATGACGGAAACCTTTTCCTTCTGACGCTTGGTTAACAGCACCAGCGTCATGGTTAGTCCGACCACCAAGGCAAAAAGCAAAAGACCGACTCCGACGATAAGACCGGTCGGAAGCCGGGCAACGGAAGCAAGGAAAGGGGTCTCCGAAAGGGTGTTGCTGGCAATGATGCCATTGACGGCATAGGTCGTCTTCTGGATGCCTTTGTTCAAGAGGGAGCAAAGAATGCTGTTATCCATCGCCACCGCACCATCCAGTTCGAGACTGGTGGTCGCTAACGGGGAGATGCTATAGGCGGAGGAATTGGTCTGGTTGACCAGGTAACTGGCGCTCGGCTGACCGATGATGACGGCATCGGCGCTTTTCTTCTTCAGCCGTTCAAAGCATTGGGCTGCCGTGGCATCGGTGACATAGGAGATGTCATTGTCATTGATCTTGCCCAAACTCTGTAAGACGGCATCCTTGCTCCGTTCCTTCAGGGCAACGGTCTTGATGGCACTGATTTCAAAGCCAGCCCGGGTGATCATCACGGTGCTGACGGTCGTATAGCTGCGGGTCAGCCGGAGATTATCCTTGTAGGTATAAGGCAGGGAGTTGGAATACATGCCCAGGATCTGAGACGAACCGTCATTCAGGGAAGCAATGGCCTCCTTCAGAGTCTCATAGACCTTGAAGGTGAAGCTCATCCCAATTGCCTTGCTCAGACTCTTGTAATAATCCGGAAGGACGCCTTTGTCGGTGTTGTCGACTTTTGCATAATAAGGTTCATCCCCGGAAAGCACCGCGACCTGAGAGCTGGGATGGTCGGCCACATACTGCTTCTCGTCCTTGGTCAGAGCAATCGTGGTGTTGGAATCCAAGAGCCCGTACCGTTTCAATAAGTCTTCCTCATAGAGCGGATTGGCAATGTAGATCTGAGCCATGGCGGCATCGACTTTCTTTTCCAGGTCCGTCCGGTCGGTGTTGAAGATGAAATAGTAGGACACCGGTGAGAACTGCAGCAAGGTCTGATAGCCGGGGACATAAGAGTCTCCGGAAGTGACGGCATCCACTTCCTTGTTATCCAGCGCCTGAAAAAGCGCGACCCGGCTGTCATAGCTTTTCACCGTCGGCGTAAAATCATAGTCCTGGCAGTAAGCTTTGAATTTATCGACTGCCACGGAACCGACTTCATAGCCGATGGTCATCGTCTTCAGCTGATCGATGTCCCCATAGGTAAAGCGGTCCTCATCCAGACGGGTGAAGAGGCCCAGGCTGGTATTGCCCTGCTCATAGGCACTGAAAAGATATTTCTTCTCCCGCTCATCTGTCTTCGAAGTGTCCGTGCCGACGTCGATGGTGCCGGAGGCCATTCCCGTTTCCAGTTCGGCAAAAGAATAGAAAGGAACCAGGCTGATCGTCAGATTGGCATGCTGAGCGATGTTTTCAATCGTCTCGACATCCACACCGGACCAGATGCCCTGACTGTCCTGCTGAGCATAGCCGGTGCAGGGCATGATGCCGAAGGCAATGGTTTCCGTCGCGTTGGCTTTCAAGGATGTGAAGGAAGTCAAAAAGAGGAAAAAAAAGAAAGCCAAGCAAAAAAAGCGGGAAGAGCGGAACGAAAAAGTATGGCATCCGTGGCTTGCCTGACTAGGCTTGTTATCGGACCTCAGAGAATCATCCGGGATTGCCATGAATTGCCTTTTGCTTCCTATTTTTCACTTGGTTGGATCTAAGGGAAAAAAGCTGAAAATATTGTAGCAAAAAAACGGCTTTAATACAAGGAAGACAAATTGCGCTATTCCGACTTTTGAAGAAAAACGGCTTTCGCAGGAAAACAAGGACGGATTTGGTTGTGGCTTTTTCAAATCCTTCAATCGGCTTTTCCTGTTGGTTTCGCTGAGGCTGCCAACGGGTCATCCACGAGAGCCTCGGCTTCTTGGGAACTGAGCTTAATCTGATCCAAAAGAGCACTGGCCAAAGCCTCCAGGTCTTTTCGCCTGGCAGCAAGGACCTCCTGAGCTTTCTTCTGACAGGAGGTCAGCAGACTGATCAGTTTGGCAAAGAACCGGTCATGAGCCGCTTGGATATTCAGGCTCTCGTCGTCAAGAAGGACGGTTTCGTAATCAAACTGACCGGTACGGAGAAGATAGGCAAGAATCTCACTGGCTTTAGTAAGGTCATAGCTGTCTCCCACGCTGGCCTGGGAGAAGACGGCTTCTTCGGCAGCTTTGCCGGCTAAAAGGCTGCTGGTCACCCCGACGAAGTAATCGCGGGTCGGAATGGGCTCAAGGGTAGCCCGTTCGTCAGAGACGTCACCCGAATCCTTATCTGGATAAAAAGAAGTATTTTCCTTTGGTTTCAGCGCCGATGAGAAAAGAGAATAAAGCTTTTCTCCGGTGGTCGGATGCCCTGTCACCAAGGTCAGGTCACTCTGGAAGCCGAACAGGGTGTGGGCGACCAGCCAATGGCCGGCTTCATGATAGGCTTCCCGCTTCAAAGCCAGCCGTGGCGCCACGCAGGTCTCTTTCCGGTTACGGAAGTCAGCAATGACCGGTAAGAAATCCGAATCCTCAAGGGAGGTTCTCTTCGTCAGAGTTGCCCGTGCCGAGACCTGCTGCACCAAAGCCTGGAGATCAGCGGGTGTGAAGCCGGCAGTCTTCTGACTGAGAAAACTCAGGTCTGCATTCAGCACCAACGGGACCCCCTGTAAAAAGGCAGTCAGCATTGCCTTCCTTTCCGCCCCGGTTGGCAAACCCAGATAAAGAAACCGGTCCAGTCTTCCCGAACGGACTAAAGCCGGAGGCATCTTAAAGGGTTTATCCGTCTCCCCAACCACCAAGACTCCGGGATAATCCTGGACGTCATCCAACAGGTCACAAAGGAGAGTCAATGGAGATTGTCTTGGCTGATGAGAATCCGTCCAGGAAGTCTCATTGAAGAAGAATGAAAAGTCTTGAAGAGTAAGAATGGCCGGGGCTTGCTGCGAAGCCTTGGAAAAGAGGTGGGTCAGGCGTTCCCGGAAACGGAAAAAAGATAGACGCTGTGGGGTGAAGACAAACGAGGGAGCCTGGGTCTGATCCAGGAGCAACTGAAGGAAGAGGGATTTCCCGGTGCCTTTTTCTCCCAGGAGGACGAACCCCCGGGGAAAGGCGATATGTTCCTCGCCTAACCGGTGGTAGGAAAGAAACGCCTGACTCAAAAGTCTGATTTCCTGCTGCTGTTTCTCATAACCAATTATCTTTAGGTCTGACATAAGGGTAATTCCTTTATTAATTAAACAAAAAGCGTTAAGCCAATCTTCAGCCAATGGATAAGAGTGTTCCTTAGAACGTCCGGTGGATGTTGGCTTTGATGGTCCGTTTCATCCGGACCTCTGCCGAAGGCCGCGGTTGCGCAAGGGAGGTCTTCTTGCTGAGCTTATGATAGTGGCTGTATAGCCAGTCAATCCGCGCCAGCACCTCCCGCGAAGGCCTCTCCAGCCCCCGGGCTTTTGCCGTCTCTTCTTTCGCCTGCTTTTTGAGGGACATATCCGTTTCTCCTTTTAGGGTCACTTGCGCCTCTGTCAACCATTAAAAAAGAGAAACCACTTAAAAAACAGCCCCCTTGAAAAAATGTCAATAAAAAGGCCTTTTCAGAGGCTGAATTGAAAAATTGTCAAGCTAACAATGCGGGTAAAGATCTCTCAAAGGCTTGCCATATTCGGAATAGACCAGCCGGTAGTCATGGTATTTCCGGGAGACAAAGCAGAAACCTAGGAATGCTGAAGCTACGCTGAGGGCCAACGGGAAAAGCAGCGACCAAAGGTCTTTGAAATCGAGACTCAATAAAGCCAGCATGACCCCGGCCACCAGGAAACTGAAAATGACGCCGGCCAGCTGGTAGAAGAAAGGCCAAAGGCCTTTCGTGTAGACTGCCGGGGCATAGGTCCTCCTCAGCGTTGCAAAGGAAGTCAGGGAGAAGAAAAATTCCAGGAGGGCCAGCCGATCGGAAAAACCGATCAGAAAAGAGAGATTTTCGTTATGGTAATCCGCCAGCCAGACAAGCAAAGGAAGATAGCTAAAGGAGGCCAATGAGAAAACAATCATCAGAATCAGCTCAGCGGCGAAGTAAGGATTCCGGTTGGAAGCCATATGGAAATAGATATCATCCAGATAGGGAAGAGTGAAAACCTCCTTCTTCCCTAACGGTCGGCGGAAGAAGAGAAGCCACACCAACAAAGGCAGCAATAATAGGAAAACCCAGTAAGGGTTAAAGCGCACTAAGAAAAAGACCAGCAGCGATATCAGGCCAAAGGAAAGAATGGCCGGAAGCAATGTTTCCAGAGGGTTGGCAAAGACCGTATCCATCCGTCGTAACGTCACGGTCTGCTGTGCCAGGATCGGATGATAAGGCTCCTTGCTGGAAAGCACCTGAATCGCCTTCTTCTCGCGCTCACTGTAAATAAGATCGTTGACGGTGACGCCAAGATAATCGGCGGCCTGCTTGATCTGCTCCAAGGTCATCGAAGAGGCTCCCGATTTCCATTTGGAAAGGGTGGTCGCTCCCAGTGCGTTGTCTTCGGCGTATTTGCGGTTAGTTATCTTCTTCTCACGGAGCAAAGCAAAGAAGTTATTGGCGGCAATGCTTCCCCGAGAGGAATCCAGTGGGTTCGGGTCTGTCATAGCAAAGTTTATCCTGTTCCATTTTAACGCAAGCTGCGGAGGGAGAAAAGAAAAAGCCTTTGCGGGAAAAGACCGGCCGGTTTAATTCTCCCGTTTATGGCACTTTGTTGAAGAAAAAAGGCTAGGAAAAAGCGGCCTTCTGATTTCAGAGGACCGCTCGTTTGCCACGGATTTACTTGACCTTAGGCAAGGGTCGGAACCGTAATGGTTGCAACTTTGCCATAGGAGGAGAAGTCAAAGGTGTTCTTGTTGGTGCTATCGACCATCTTCGTGAGAATGCCGTTGGCATCCAACGTCAGGGTGTAACGGTCCGTGACGGTGGCAGAGGTGCCGATCACCACGGTCGTCATACTGTCATCAATGGTGCCGAATTTGGTGTAATTATAGGCCGTGGGGAAAGCGTAGTAGTTTTCCAGAAGCAGGAAGAGATTCAGCCGGTAAGCCGAGCCTTTCTTGGTTTTGGACCAGGTGCCATTGACATCCTTGCTGTACTGATAGAGGTAACCGACCGTCGAACTCTTCTCGCTGACCATTTCCCAGTCATAGTAACCGGTCAGGGTCTCGGTGGTGCCGCTAAGCGAATCAATCTCCGCCTGGTTGCCATGGATCTTGATCCGGGTGATGGCCCCGTTCTTGTCGGTGACATCCATGATGACATTGGAAAGACGGGTATCATCCAGGGCTTTGTAGAAACGGGCTGCTTTGGTGATGGCTTTGGCCGAGGTGGCGTCCACGGTGGTCTTGCCGATGGCGCTGAAGGCATAATCCAGGGTATAGACCTGACCATCGCTCGCGCTGACCACGGCCTGATAGCCGGTCACTTTGCCATTGTTAACGAAAATGCTGCAGGAATTGAGGAAATTGGAAGCATAGGTGCTGTAGGAATCCGCCAAGGAGGTCAAGGCTAGGTAGTTTTCGGTATTGGCAAGATACTTGCCGTCTTTGATGGTATAGGTGATGGTACCGTCACTGGCCGTGGCTTTCTTCTCGAACAGCTTTCCCGAAAGCGTGGTTAAGGCAGGAATCATCTCGCTGGAAGTGTGTTTGGTGTTGCTGTTGACGCTGACGGCAATGCTGGTGTCGCTGGGAAGATAGCCCGGATACCAGGTATCGTCGCCCGTCTGAACGAAGAACTGCTGATAATTGCCTTCCAACTCGCTGTAACGGTTGCCTTGGTCAATCAGAATGCCGCTGTCCTTATCGACCTGCGTCGTGCGGTTTGCAAACGTCGGCTTGGTGGCCTGAGTCGGGCCTAAGGTCAGAGCCAGCGTGTAATCGACGCCGGCAAGATCAGCCTGGGTGCTGGCTAGGGCACTGTCCAAAGCGGCCGAATCCTCCGTGGTGGCAAGATTCTCTTTGCCGAAAGCGGTCGTGCTGTCAAAACCGGCAGGATCGAAGACGGCATTGAAGGTGATGGTATCTTTTTCCTGGGTTCCGCTGATGGACCGGTAGAAGGAACTCGTCATCGAGGTAAAGGTCTCGGTATAGGCATCATAGGTAAAGACGAGCGGCGAGAGATTGTAGTTGCCAAGATTGAGATAGGCAAACTGCGACATGAAATAATAGATGGACGAGGTGTTGATGATCGTGGCGGTATGACCAACGGTATCGACAATGAAGTCACTTTCGCCAACCGTATCAAAAGGGAAAGTGAAAGAGTAATCAAAACTGGTGGAAAGCGGAGTCTTGACGATATTGCCATCTTTACCCATTTTGTACTGGATGGCAGCATGCGGATAGTCTCCGGTTGTCCCATCTGTCAGCGTGATCGTGGCCGCCTCTTTGTAGATGTAGGCACTTTCGCCGTATTCGATGGCGCCATCGGCAGCATTCTTGGCTTCCTGGGCCCGGTAGGTGCGGGTCTCGGTTTCATGGTAGTAAGAGAAATACTCGGACTCGAAGACATTGCTCTTGGAAAGGAAGACCTCATGGGCGGTCGTATCGTAGACCATGCCCTTGGACATGTTGGCTAAGATTTTGCTGATATCGGGTTTCGGTTCTTCGACGGAAGGCGAAACGGACGGACTCGGGGAGACCGGTGAGGAAGAATCGGAGAGGGGACTCGTGGAAATAGCCGCGCTGACGCTGGTGCTTTGTTGGGCACTGGGCTGCGTTTTCTGGCAACTAGGAAGAACAACCATCAAGGCTAAAGCGGATAAGGCAAATCTCTGTGTTTGTTTCATGGTGTTTTCTCCGATTAATCTTCGGCCAGGGCCGAGAAGGTCGTCCGGGCATCGAAAGTCAAGGTGGACGTCACTTGGAAATCATCCATCTTGCCGGTCACGTAATTGCCATCCGCCAGCTTTGTCAGGATTGTCTGGGAGTTGCGCAGGCCGGTCGAGGCTAATGTCACAGTTCCGTCTGCATTGAGCGAATAGCGAAGGTAGACGGTGCCCCGTAAGACATCCGACGTCAGCGTGGCAAAGCCGTATCCGTCAAAGCGGACATTGACGGCAAAGTAGGCTAAGGTCGTGCCCGAATAGTAGTGGACCCGGGCCACGAAGGTCTGGTTGGCCATCTTATCGGCCTCCACGGCTCCCGGTCCGACTAGAGAGGCCGTCTTCTTGTTGACCCGCTGAATGTATTTGACATCCTTGCTGTCGGCCTGGTTGACGCAAAGAGCGACATTGTTGCTGCCAAGCACATAGTCATAGGTCGTGACAGTCTCACCGACGGTATCGGTCATTACTCCGAAACCATCGAAACTGACCTTCTCCGTATCCGATAACTTGTAATCGCCGATCATGCTGTCACCGGCTTCGCACCAGCCATAGAGAACGTTCTGGTAGCTCTTGGTACCCACATAATGGCGGAAGACAAACGTGGATGTCTCATTCTCCAGGTAGGTCTCGGTCAGGGTATAGGTATCGCTGGACGTTTTGAGGGTTCCCTTCACCAGTTCGCCGTCATAGTCCACGGCCCCGGAATAGTCATACGTCAAGAGGGAATAGACATCGGGGTTCTTGCTGGTGGTATCACTGCGACAGGCCAGAATAGCTTGGTTAGTCAGTCCCGTCACAAACGTCAGACCGGTAGTGGCGGTGATGGTCACGGTATCGGTATCGGCGGTCTTTTTCATGCCGGAAAGGAAGCTAACGGTATCTTCGCCTTTGGCTACCCGTCCGTAGATGGCACCGATGGAGGTATCAAACCAAAGCGTGCCCTGATAGCCGGCCTGATTGAAGATGTAGACGCCTTTGGTCGAGGATTCATAGAGGTAATCGGAGTACTCACTGGTTTTATTGACGACCATATCGTAATAGCCATCGGCCGTGATGGTGATGGTCGCCGAACCGTTAGGACCATAGGTCCAATAGCCAGTATAGGTTCCCAGAATCGCACTATCGGCAAACGGCGCAGCCGTGACAGTAACCACAGCCTGACCGCAATAAGTCTTCTCGCCTTTGGTATAGGAAGCCGTGATGCAGTAAATACCTGCTTGCGTGGTATCGATGACTGACTGCGAATAGACAATGTCTGCTGGATCAGCGGTCTTGATGGTCCCATCTGTATCCTTGTAAGTGATGGTGAACAGAGAAGACACTTCCGGAGCCGTGGCGGAAAGTGCTAAGGTCGTTGTCGATCCTTTGACGAAGACGTTCTTGACATCGTTATAGAGGTAGGCGATATCGTTGACGGAACGTTTGTAATCGGAGGAGACGACCGATACGGCATTGTTTTCCGCCGTGAAGCGGACCACGGTCTTCGTGAACGGACAATAGGAATTGCCCATCGCAGAGAGGGTGTAGGTTCCGTCACCATTATCGGCAACGGAAGCAAAGTAGCCGGTGGACAGCTTCATGTTGATGTTGACAAAGCAATAGTTCCCTTTGAAAACATAATAGCCGCCTAAGTCGCCGCCCGAAAGATACTGGCCATCCTTGTCATCGGCCGGAACGGTCTCCAGGGTGAAGGTCTTGTCTGTCTTATTGATCTTCACATAATCCATGGTGACTTCAAAGACGGTGTTGTTGGTATTCTTCTTTCCATCGATGACGGCAAAGGTCGCCTCAGTATCGCTGTTGGCAATCAGGTAGGCAGCCGGAGCGCTTTGAGTGAAGGTCTTGCTCCCGGAAAACTTATAGGTGTCCACGCCGGAGTAGGATTGGGAATAGGTCATCGTGATGGTATTGCCGCTGGTGTCGGTCAGAGCAATGCCGGAAAGACCAGTCGGATCGCCAGTAGGAAGGTAGGAGGTGAAAACATCATGCTTCATCGTGACCGTCGTTCCGCTCTTGGTGAAAATCAAAGTGAAATCACCGACTTCCGGAACCACAATCTCTCCTTTCAGGGTCGTGACGGTATCGAAGGACTTGACTTCGAGATCCCGGTAGACGCCATCGAGATAGGTAATACCCGAGCGGGTGGCATAATAAAAGCCGACGTAATCATCCTTGTCGTTGACTTCATCATGGATGACCATCACATCCAGGCCGACGCGTTTGCTGGAGAGATTGGTGTCTTTGTAATAAGCAGTGATGGTGACGGCATCCTTCTTGTAGAAGAGCCGCATATAGCTGTAAAGATAGGCCGTAGTCGTTCCGGCATAGGTATCCGGATCCCGATACATCAAACCATCCGAGAAAGCCAAGGTTATGTTGTAAGTCCAATTGTCGTTGGCCGTGCTGATCTTGGCTTTGCCAGCCGTGGTCAAGGTGATTGTGCCGGTCGTCTCGACTTTGGTATAGCCTTTGTTCTGCCAATTCAAAGCCACCGTTCCATCGGTATTGATGGTATATTCCAGCCAGTATTTGTCGGTAAAATCATAAAGATCATAGGTGCCGAAGAAAGTGGCATCCATATTGTGGATGGTTCTTTGATAGGAGATATCCTTGTACTGGGCCGTGATGACGTATTCGCCGGCTTTGGTGCGGTCATAGCCGCCTTGATCGGTGATGCTGAAAGCCGAGGCGTCGACGGCTTGGCCGGCTTCCGTTACCGCAAAGAGCGACTTCAGATCAAAGGCTTCCGGAATATCGCCGACTGCATAGATGCTTTTCACCCCAGAATCCGTGATGTGAATATTGGTTGTCACCGAAACATAACTGGTGACGGTCAGGACTTCCCCAGTAACTGTTGAGACGCTGCAGGAGACAGGATAGATGCCGACGGCATCAAAATTGATCTTGGATTTGTCGATGGTGCCGAGAATTGCCCGGTCATCGGAGATGCCAGAGGCTTTGTCCTGATCGACTAGGAGCAGTCGCTTCATTCCGGTGGCCACGCCGATGCCGAACAGCGAGGCAAAGTCAAAGCTGGTGACGGTGGCAGTCTTCTCTTCCAGGGTGTAAGGCGTTGTCTGCTTATAGGAGGTATAGAGACTGAGACCGTATTCCACATACCAGAGATTGACATTCTTGGAATAGTCCCGACCGTTGACGCTGACCTTTAGGGTAATCGGATAAGCCTTGTTCTTTTCAGTGCCGACCTCGCCGCTGATCCAGCTGGGCTGGACGGCGACCTGCCGGTCATCGATGTAGACGGCAAAGCAGCTAACCATTTGATCGCTGTCGATGCCCGAACCGAAATTGGAGCCATCGACACAGGGGTTCTCGCTGTAAGGCGTGTCGATGACGACTTTGGAGATAACCTGGACCTGAGCGGTGGCGGTTAAGGCCGTTCCGTTTAGGGTCGTTGTCAAGGTGACAGGATAGGTTCCTTCAATGGCAGTATTGACACTGCCACTCAGCATATCCGACGTCACGGTTTTGGCGGAATCGCCGACTTTCAACGTAAAGAACTGCGTAAGATCCGGATCTTCGGTCCCCCAGACAATGGTAGGATCTTCGGATACGGTGACCGTGGGTGTCTGATCGACTGAGGGTGAGGGAGAGGCAGACTCACTGACACTTGCGGAAGCTGAGGCCGTATCGGACACGGCCACGGAAGCGGAAGCACTGTCGCTGCTAACGGTGCTGGGCTTGGACTGGCAGCCTAACAGGCTTCCGGCCATGACGAGAGAGAGAAGAGTGAGAAGACTGGCGTTGACTATCTTTGGACGTTTCATTCGCGTCTCCTTTCAATAAAACAACCCGTTTAGTCTAATTTATTGCTTTATTGTGGGAAAGTGGAAACTTGAAATACAAAAATAATAAAACTTTCGAATATTAAAAGAAATAACCGCAACTTAGGCTACTTTTTTGGCCCGTAAAATTAGCATTGTAAATGAAAAGAATTTCTAGCAGCACACGAAAGTGTTGAAAAGAATCACCATAAGCGCCTGCATTTCTCCTTGCTGAGGAGCAAATGCCTGAGCAATCTCTCCGTTTTCGGCCATTTCTCGTCCTGCTCCTTCACCCTGAAGACGTAGGCGAACCAGTTCAGGTGGTCTTGGAGGTATTTCGTCCTCATCCCGGTGAACCTGTCGAGGTAACGCTTCACCCAGGACGAGAAGCTGTTGATCATGAGCATCGCCCTCAGCGACGCCTCGTCCCTGACCGTTGACTTGCGGACCTCGTCCGCCGACCCGAGGGCCCGGATGAGCCTCCTGTGGGCCATGAGGCCATCGTGCACGATGGCCGATCCCGGCTCGATGTGGCCTTTCAGGGCCCTAACCAGCTCCGCCGAGGTCGGGCATCCGTGTCCGGTTTTGAATATCACCAGGCTCTCGTGGCAGTCGATGGCGATGCAGACGCAGACCTTCCGCCGAGAGAGCCCCCTTCTCATCTTCCGGAAATGCTCGCCGGGATTGTCGTAGTCAAACGTGTAGACCCCGTCGATCCAGACCCTGCCCGAGAGCCTCGCGCCCTCCTGCCACTCGGCGACCGTTGCGAAGGCCTTCCGCCTCCAGAGAAGGGCCGCGTTGTGGTGAATTCCGATGACCGGGGCAACCACGTCAAGCGGGACGTTGAACGACATCATCTCAAGCGCCCTGGCGTAGTCCGTCAGGTGCTTCTTCGGCCACGCCAGCACCGACCGGCTCAGAAGCTGGAAGGTCCGCCCGCAGTCCGAGCACATGTGCCTCGGCTCGCCCGACCGGGACCTCCCCCAGGGCCGGCAAGAAGCGGATCCGCATCTGGGGCAGACGGGCTTCCGGCCGAGGGACTCCGCCATTTCGGAGAAATCCGTCTCGCCCAGCCGTTCCCGGCATTCTCGGGCCCGGGCCTCGTCCCGCAGATCGTCGATAGAGTCTGCGTCCATCCCGTGCACCAGATCGTGGAACCGCGTCTTGTTTTCCCTGGACGTCAAAAAATCCATCCTAGGCTCTGGGAGACGGCCAGTGGAAGGAGTTTATCGCCAAACAAACCGATCCTGGCCGCCTCCCAGATCCTTCGATTTGTTTGGCGACACCATTATACGGCATGTGCGGTTCATCGATAAGCGTCGGCAACACTTTCGTGTGCTGCTAGAAAAGAATTTGAGAAAGCGATTACATTTTTATAATTTCGCTCACCGATTGCGGACATTTTGAACAAAAGAGGCTTAAATGCTTATCTTTTCAGACAAGGTTACCCCCTCTTTTCTGACTTTGGAACCAGCAGTTCCGAAAGTTGGAAGTCAAAAGGCTTTCTTTTCCTCTTCTTTCTTCCTAGACTAGAGACTGAGGATAACACAATGGCTGCAATGAAAGACCGGCTCTATGAGGAACGGAAGAAACATGGCTTAAGCCAGGAAGACGTCGCTAGGAGGCTGGATGTTTCGGCCAAGGCTGTCAGCAAATGGGAGACCGGCGAAAGCCAGCCTACCTTGGATAACATGGCAAAGCTCTCGGACCTTTACCAGCAGAGCGTGGATTATCTGCTGGGCAAGGAAGCGACACCGTCCGTCTCCGCCACAGGTCCGGTGCCTTCACCGGCTGCTAAGCCCCAGCGCTTCGGCTTCTTCTTCCTGCCGCTGGTGATGAGTCTTCTTGCCATTGCTCTCTTCATTCTTTATAGTCCGGTTTTTGCCATTATCCATGTGACCAGCGGCGTGGGTGGCCTGACCGGTGACTTAGGAACGACTTCTTTCGACAGCTATCACCTTTTCCTGGGATCATCTGATTGGTTTCTCCGGGTTTTCTTTGCCGCGGACCTTGTCTTGGAGTCTTTTCTTGTCCTTTGGGGCATCGGCCTCAGCCTTTTTATTCCTATCCGGAAATGGGCACCGACCCGCTGGATCAGTCTGTCGGCAGCAGGACTGGCTGCCTTGTTTGTCACGCTGAGCTATGGGCTTCTGCTTCCGGGACTTTCCCATCCGAGTGTTTCCACTTATGCCTCATTTACCTTGACGGCCACGCCGGTTTATTCCTTAGGTCTCCTAATAGCCATCCTATGTTTGATTTGGGCTCGGGTCCTCTACTTGTTGGTCCTGATTCTAAGATTAGCAAGGACAGCCAAGAAAGCCGCCTCTCCCAAAGCTTAGAAGGTCAATGGTATACTATGCTCAGCCAAAGAAAACATCGACGCCTGTTCTTTTAGGAGGCAAGCCTATGGCATTAACGACACCGACGACGTATCGGAATCAGGTCATCTATTCGATCTTCACCCGCCAGTATTCCCAAGAAGGGACGTTTCAGGCTGTCTTGAAGGATCTTCCCCGGATCAAGGCACTCGGGGTCGATATCCTCTGGCTGATGCCGATTCATCCGATCGGCATGAAAAACCGCAAAGGGACTCTCGGAAGTCCTTATGCTAACCTCGATTATCGAGCTATCAACCCCGAGCTTGGGACGCGGGATGACTTTATTGAATTAGTGGATGCCATCCATCAGCAAGGCATGAAAGTCATCATCGATGTGGTCTATAACCATACCTCACCGGATTCCGTCCTCTCGAAAGAGCATCCGGAATGGTTCCTCCATAAAGCCGACGGGTCTTTTGGCAACAAAATCGGCGACTGGTCGGATGTCATTGACTTAGATTATTCTCACCCGGAGCTTTGGGATTATCAGATTGAGACCCTGAAACAATGGGCTCGGTATGTCGACGGCTTCCGCTGTGATGTGGCACCTTTGGTGCCGCTTGCCTTCTGGCTCAAAGCCCGGAAGTCAGTCAGTCAGGTAAGGCCGGACTGCTTCTGGTTGGCGGAGTCGGTGGAACCGGAGATGATCCGCTCTTGTCGGAAGGCAGGGATTCCCTGCCTCTCCGACAGCGTACTCTACCAAGCCTTCGATGCCACCTATGAGTACGACATCTACTTTGATTTCCTGGGCTATCTGACCGGGAAATCCTCCTTGGCAGGCTATGCCGAGAAGATCAATGCACAGGAAGCCATTTATCCGGCTAACTATGTGAAACTGCGCTGCTTGGAAAACCATGACCGGCGGCGGATAGCCGATCTCGTCAAGGATGAGAAGACCCGCCGCAACTGGACCGCCTTCCTTTATTTCCAGCAAGGCATCACTCTTCTTTATAACGGTCAGGAGAAGGAAGTCACCCACCAGCCGAGCCTCTTTGACAAAGACCCAATCCTCTGGGATACCGGCCATGACCAGACCGGACTGCTAACGAGGCTGGCCCAGCTGAAAAAGGATCCGCTTTTTGCTCAGAGCTCCTATGAAGTGAAAGCCTTGGCGGAGAAAGGCTTGTTGGCCCGTCACTGCGGGCAGGGTAAGGAACTGGTTGGTCTTTTCCAAGTCAAACGGGATTCGAGTCCCTTGCTGGTCCCGCTCCTGGATGGCACGTACCGAGACCTCATTTCCAACCAGGATTTCACCATCGAGAAAGGTCAGGCTCTCACCCATGGAGAGCCGGTCATTTTCTGGCTGAGCAAATAGGCAACGTTCAATCCGTGACGAGGGTCTTGAAGAAAGAGAGTGCCGTATCGGCACTCATATCGTTTGTTTTGTTGGCCGCATTCTCGATATTCTTGACCGTGAGGCTTCCGGATGGAACTGCAGACCGATGGCATAGGTCTTGTCCGTCCGTTTATTGGCTTCGATCATCGGCTGGGTATCGGTGAGGGTGGTTCCCGTGACTTTCAGGGCGGTATTGTCGACACTTAGAAGAGCCTGATGATGCCAGGAGGGACAGCCTTCCAGAGTCGCTTTTCCGGTGATGGATGAAAGATGAGATGACGGGACTACTGTCACGGAATGCTGGGAATAATCCCGATAAGCATCTCCGACTTTGAGGTTGCGGTGTTCATTCTGACAGGTTAATCCATGGGCCTGAAAATAGGTCGGAATATCCTGCATCACACTGGCACCGGAGTAGACACCCCGCATCTGCATGCCTCGGCAGAAGCCCATCACTTTGATATTCTTCGTGAGGCAATAGGACATGGTCAGGTAATCCGAGATGTTCCGGGTGGCGTTATAGTCTTTCTCGACTACAATGCCATGGCCGAGTTCCGGGGTCTTGTAAAGGGTCGGGGAGATATCCTCCTCGCCGTTGAAGATCACCCCTGTGATGTTCTTCATGACGCTTTCGATATTGGAATCCTTCTCGGCATGCGTCCGGACCAGGGTGGCATACTCCTGCTTCAGGATGCCGTTCTCGTCGACACAGCCGAAAGCCACTTGACCATTGGGATTGTAAATGACATCCGGAGAGGTGACTTGCTTCAGTAGGACGGGTGTCGCACCGGCCTTCGTGACCGCTTTGACGATATTGGTATAGAACTCGGAATCCAGATCGGCGCGTCAGGCGATGGCGTCATACTGGACGTCAAAGCTTATGACGACATCTTCCATACCTGGCTTTGCAGCGTCAGCAACCAGACGGTTCTTGCCAATCTTCATTACCTGCTTTCCGTCAACAAGCAGGAAGAAATCCGGACCGTCATCCTGCCTCGTTTTCCTGAGCAGAACGAAACAACGGTCCGTTCCGTCAACCAGATTATTCAGGACAAGACAATTTATAAACTTCTGTGATACCGCCCTTTTGGCGTCCGTCCGGAGGGATTGGAGAAGATGGGAAAAGGCCAGGCCAGCCTTGAAGAAGGCCAACGTCTTTTAGATATTGCCAAGCAGTTAGGGGCGAGTCATACGGTCCTGATTTGAAAACGGCCTGGAAGGTCCCTATTATTTCCGCTTTTTGTAAAACAAAAGCAACAGGGAATTGAAGACGACGAGGACGGTGACGCCCCGCTGGAAGCCAAACCAGAAATCCGACGTGGCTGCATAATAGCTAAGACAGGTGATCAGTGCCGTCAGGAAGCTGACTAAGACCATCCAGGCGGCCCAGCGGTTAGCCTTCCTGACGACTTTGGCCTTCTTGGAATCCTGCTCCTTGGCCAAGGCGACAATCCGCTGGAACGAGGAGTTCTCTGAGCGGGAGGTTGCTTTAAAGAACAAGGCGGAGGTCAGATTCATCGTCCCGCTATAGACCTTGTCCCCGATTTTCTTCTCGACAGGAAGACTTTCCCCGGTTAAGGCACTTTCATCCAGCGTGGAGGCTCCGGAAAGGACCCTGCCGTCAATCGGGACTTCCTCGCCCGGCAGGACCTTCAAGGAATCCCCTAGCTGAATGGCTTCCACCGAGACAAAGACTTCCGTGCCGTCGGTAATCTTCCGGGCCTGGGAAGGAGACATCTTGATCAGGCTTTCAAGGCCTTTGTTGGCTTTGCCGGCGGTGAAATCCTCTAAGATCGTCCCCAGTTCCATTATGAAGGCGACTTCCCCGGCCGCGGCATACTCCTTCAGGATCAGACAGCCGACCAAAGCCAGGGATACCAAGACATCAGCGGTCACATCGTGATCCCGGATAAGACCAATCAAGGCTCCGATGGCAATCGGCACGACGCATAAGACAATGGCAAACCAGGCCAGATCAAAAGGCAGTGCCTGGCTTTGGTTGGTCCAACCTAAAATCAGGGAGACCAGCAGTGTCACCCCGCCAAGGCTCGTTCTGACCAGCCGAATCCGTGCTTGATGCGTTTTATGCCAGCGGATGATACTTTTCATGAAATCAATTTAATCGAACAGGTTGTTCGATTCTAGTTTAGGACGAACAGCGCCCGAAAAGCACAAAAAAAATCGACTCTTTTTGTTCTTGAAAAGAGCGATAGCTAACGGATTCTCTAACTTTTCACCTTCCCGTCGTTAACTTGTAGCTCATGGCTTTTCCTCTTTTAATAAAAGCCGATTAAACAAAGAGAAAGGCTTGCTGCCTTCTCGGGAAGGATGCTATGAAAAAGAAAATAACATTGGTTTCGCTTTGGGTCATTCTCGCCCTGGTGACGACCGCCTGCCATGTCTCGCAGGCCAGCACGGCTTCTGCTTCCAACAGTCCGACTGCCTCGACCAGCCCGAGCACGGCTCCGTCGGTCGGCAGTGAATCGGCTTCTCCCATCTCGGCCTCGGAATCGGCGTCTGCCTCGGTCAGTGGGTCCGTCTCGGTCTCTCTTCCTTCGCCGCTTCATGCCAGGGATGCCACGACTTATGTTCTGACGGATACCGGCATTGAGAGCGATGCCACGACTCTTTATACGTTGGACGGCTATTCCGATATTCCTTTCTTAGACATCTCGGATTCTCTTAGCCTGCTGCAGCGGTCTTTGAACGATTCCACTCTGACGACGTCCCTCGAGGGCGTTGTCACCGTCGGACGGAGTGAAAATACCGCCATGGTATCTTTTGATTTCAACAGCCAGACCGTGACCTTTTCCAATTTGGATCTCTATGCGGCTAACCATGGCAAAAACAGCGGCCTCAATCTGTTTTCATCCATAGGATACTTAGACGATGGTGTCACCCCAAATATCTGATGGATTATTCCTCATTAGGCATCGACAACAATCGGCAGGGAAACGTGGTGACTGTTGATCTCAAGAAGTATTCCGTTCCGACGCATTGGGAAAACGGCCACGGCTATCTGCCGGTGCAGACCTTTGCCGATATGGTCTTTTCGCCACGGAACATCGTCCTGGCCTTCAACGGAGAGAACCTTTTCATGAGCGGCGCCGACTTCAGCGACGAAATGCTCAGCACCTTCTATAGCGTTGAAACAAAGAAGACCAGGAGACACCTCGGTGCCTCCGCCAACGCCGGCGGCAATATTGTAATGCCGACGGGCCGGTTCCCCCTAGGGGGAACCCCTCTTGGACAGAGACGGAGGAATGTCCTGATCTAAGTATAAGAAAAACCGCAGTGAGGCGATGGCTCTTTATTCCCGGAATGAGTTGGCTCTTTTCATGGATTTCAAGTATGGCCTGAAGGACGGACATAACATCACCGATTTTGATTCGCTCTTCAAGCAGACCGGATTGGATGACAAACTGCTTTCAACGGATGCGTTGGTTGCCAATAAAGGCATTCAGGAACTGATCGCCAAATACCTGGGTGACTTCCATAGTTCTCTTTTGCATTCTTCCGCTTATGCCGGAAAGGAGGCTTTGGACACCATCAAGAGTGATGCCACCCTGAAATCCCCGTCTTATCAAGAATATCAGATGATCCGTTATGCTTATTCTACGGCCCGGGCCAACTATTTCAAGGCCTTGTACTCCGAAGAGGCCCCCGCTTGCTATGAAACCTATGGCAAGGATACCGATAGCACGACCGTCAAGGATACTGCCTATATTACTTTTGATCATTTTAGTATTCCCAGCAGCGGCACGGATTATTATAAGATGGCTCCGACGGCGGCTGCGACCGATACCTTCGGCATCCTGGCCTATGCTTACAGTCAGATTGCTGCCGATACCAACATCAAGAACATTGTCCTTGACCTTTCCTGCAATGGTGGCGGTTCCCTCAATGCCGGTATCTACACGGCGGGTGCCTTTCTTCCTTACGGCATTCTCCATGCTGAGGATACCACGTCGGGGGCTATGGGAGAGTTTACCTACCACTCGGATCTCAATTTGGATGGCAAGTATGATGCTTCCGACTACTTCTTCGGTCTGGCCCAAAAGCGAAGCCGAAGCTTCAAGCTTTACTGTCTGACCTCCCCGGCTAGCTTTTCCTGCTCCAACTTTGTCGCCTCCGCCTTCAAGGAATCCAATCAGATCCGCCTGATCGGCGGAAACACCAGTGGCGGTGCCTGCGTCGTCGAGAATGGCACAACCGCGGACGGCACCTATTTCCGGACTTCCGGAAATAGTCGCCTCTGTACCATGCGCAACGGCGCTTATCAGCCGATCGAAGATGGCATCAAGGTCGATTACTCTTTGGATGGCTATGATGATTACTTCAACCGCACCAAGCTAACCAATTTCATCGAAAACCTTTAACGGCGTTCATTTCACAAGCTGCGGGCCTCCGGCCTGAAGATTTTTTGATGACCGGAAATCAAGAGCCGTTCAAGCAGAATCCTAGAGAAGCGGCCCTGGAAAAAAGTGAAAGAACGGACAGGAGATTTCCTTTTTTTAAAAGACCTTAGGTTTATAATCGTTAGCGTAGAACCCCAGAAAGGAAAACAGTATGAAATCCAAATTTTTGGCTACTTTGTCGCTGCTGTTGATGACCGCCGTCGTCTCTGGCTGCCATAAAAACACCAGCGCCTGTCCGTCGGCCGCTCCGAGCACTTCGTCGTCTGAACAAGTGACCTCGGCCTCGACCAGCAAAGACAGTCCCGTCTCTGCCTCGGTTTCCGCCTCCGTATCGACCTCGGTCGCCCCGGCCCATGTCCTTACTTCGAAGTCCGTGACCTGTTATGTCAATTCCATGGCTTCTTCCGCTCCCATGAACGTTTACTTTGATAACAACAATGAGGAAATTCCTTTCTTCTCCCTCGCGGAGGGTTTCCCGATCGCTGCCGGCTTGTTAGGCTACACCCAGCAAACAGCCACGTTGGCCCTTACCGGAAATGTGCTAACGGTCACCATGCCTAATGGCGAGACTGCCCTTCTTGATTTTGATGCCGGAACCATGACCATTCCTCATCGGGAGGGCTTCCTCGCTCCTCTCGGCCGGACTTCGGCGTTGGATATCCTTTCTGCCTCTGGCTTTGTCAGTGCCGACAACAAGGTTTGCTATGTTGAGGACTTGGGTAGCTCCTTCTACAATCAAGGAAACACGGTGGTTATTGACCTGAAGGCCTATCAGATTCCCATGATTCTGGATAACGGCGTCGGCTATCTCCCGCTGCAGACCTTCTCGGATCTCATCCTGAATCCGATCGGTCTGGCTTTCTACTATAACGGGCAAACTCTTTATTTAGCAACAGGAAGTCTCGGCGATATGAAGGATTCCTACTACAGCGCTAAAACGGGGAACCGTTCGGCGACACTCGCGGATTTCACCTATCGGGAACTGTCTCTGAACCTTGACAGCAACTATGATCCCAAAGCGGAGCATAAGATCACGACGTTCGATGACTATTTCACCCGGACGGGCAGGAAAGCGGATTTGCTTTCCACGGACCCCCAGAAGGCCGATGCTGCCTTAGCCTATGTTCTGGCCAATGATCTCGATGACGGTCCTTCCAAGAGCGTTGGTCCTTCCTATCTTTCGGGAGCGGATTTCGATGTCCGGAACTCGAAGTATAACGGTGTCTCTAACCTGGCTTGGGATTCCACCTCCTCCACCTTCACCGCGGCCCGGGAAAAAGCTTTAGGAAAAACCATCTCACATTATGAAGTGGTCGGGGATACGGCTTTTATCACCTTTGATGAATTCACCTCCCGGACTTCAGATTATTACGCCACTGCCCCTACCTTGGAAAACGCTGCAAAGGATACGTTTGCCATGGTCGGCTATGCTCAGAAGCAGATCACAACGAATTCAGCCATAAAGAATGTCGTCGTGGACTTAAGCTGCAACGGCGGCGGCAGTGCCGATGCTGCCCTCTATATCGGCAGCTGGATGACCGGCAAGGCAACGGTGAATCTGGAGAATCCGGAAACCATGGCTCAGGCCACTACCTCCTATCGCTGCGATACCAACTACGACCACGTCTGTGATGACACGGATACCTTGGCGGGAAAAGGGCTTCATATCTATGGCCTGACAACCCTTTGCTCCTTCAGCTGCGGCAATCTTCTTCCGAACCTGCTCAAACAGAGCCATGCCGTCAGCCTGATTGGTCAGCGGACCGGTGGCGGAGCCTGCGTCGCGGAGAATTCCTCCAATGCGGATGGCGGCATTTACCGTATCTCCGGCGACAAGATGCTCTGCAATTCCATCAACGGCAGTTTCTACAATATCGATAGCGGCGTCGAGCCGGATTATTATCTGCAGAACCCCGCTTCCTACTATGACCGCAGTGCCTTATCCACCTACCTCGACAGTCTTCGATAAATTGCTCTGAGGATAAAAGGCAGGTGGGAAACCGCCGGCCTTTTTTTGTGACAATTGAAATGCCGGAAGAGAACCGTGGCCAAGCCGGCTAGGTCAGAATCTTGCCTAAGGTGTCAAAGAGGGCATCGGGGTCGATTGGCTTGGAAAAATGGGCATTCATGCCGGCTTCCTTGGCTTTGCTGACGTCACCCAGGAAGGCATCGGCCGTCATCGCCAGTATCGGGACCGTTAGGGCATCCGGGCGGGGTAAAGCGCGGATGGCTCGGGTGGCTTCATAGCCATCCATGATGGGCATCCGGATATCCATAAGGATGGCATCAATGCTGCCGACCGGAGAGTCCTTGAAAGCCTGCACGCCTTGCTGACCGTCAGCGGCCAAGGTGACCTTGATTCCGCGTGACATCAGGAGATGCTGAATGATTTCCTGGTAAATGCTATTGTCTTCACAAACTAAAAGATGCTTTCCCGGCAAAGACACAGGAGGGCGGGAATCTGTCTTCTTTTCCTGACATTGTTTTTCGTAGTCTTTCCAACCGATGGAAGGGGCTGTCAAATGAACCGTGAAGAGGGAACCTTGGCCTTCCTTGCTCTCGGCCAGGATCACCCCACCCATGGCTTCCACCAGTTTCTTGGTGATGCTCATTCCCAGGCCAGTCCCGCGTTTGTCGTTGTCGGTCTTATCCTTGTCTTCCTGAGTGAAAGGATCGAAGAGCACTTTCTGGAACTCCGGACTGATGCCGATGCCGTTATCCTGGACTTTGAGCGTCAGGCCGATTTCATCCGGACCTAGCTCCGTCATCTCGGAATAGAAATCGATTTTTCCGCTTTCCGGGGTGAATTTGACGGCATTGGAGAAAAGATTGAAGAGAATCTGATTGAGTCTTAATTTATCTAATAGCGGCACCCGGTCATCGAGATTGGAAAGATGCTCGGTTAACGTCTGCTTCTTGCTTTGGCATAAAGGAAGAATGACGGCTTGAAGGTAGGCGGAGAAATCCTGGAATGGATAGGGTTCGGGGTGGAGAACGATCTTGCCGCTTTCCGCCTTGGACATATCGAGGATGTCGTTGACCAGACTTAAAAGGAACTTGGAAGAAATATCAATCTTGCTGAGATATTCCTGCAGGGCCGGGGAATTGTTCTCCTGCTGGGCTAGATAGGTCATGCCGATGATGCCGTTTAACGGCGTCCGAATATCATGGCTCATCCGGGAAAGGAACTCCGACTTGGCTTGATTGGCCTCATCCGCCTCTTTCTTGGCTAACGCTAGTGCCTTATTCTTTCGTGACCGCTGATGGGCATAGCCAATGAGGAAAAGGATTGTCAGTAGGACGATGACGATACCGACGATGATCAAGGTGGCGGTCACGGGATTGCGGCAAATCAGGGAGGCTAGGGACAGCGGTTCGATGAAGACGGAGTTGTCGCTAAGGATGGCCGGGAGCTTGGTTGACGACAGATGCTGCAGGGCTTTGGAAAGAATCGGAAGAAGGGCTGGATTGGAATCTTTGTAAACGCCTAAGGAAATGGACTGATGTAGCAAGGGAGTGGTTCGGTAGTAGAAATCCTGATAGGCAACCATGGAACGGAAATAGGTGGCCTGATAGGAATTCAGGAAGACACAGTCCACCGTTCCTTTGGCCAAGGCGGACATGCTCTAGTTGAAAGTCTGATAAGACTTGCGAATCAGCTGCGGATACTTTTGGCTGATTTCGCTTTCCCAGGTAACCATCGGCGACGACGGCCACGCTTTTGGGATTGACGACGGAATTCTTCATGACCTGCATGACCGAACCGACGACATAAGACTGGGTGGGCGAAAGACCATGTTTCTCGTCCCAGTCATAACTGTAACTGACAGCCATCACGGTATCAGCATTCTGCTGATTGAGAACCTGATAGGCCTCCTGTGTGGAAGAGGAAAGGACAAAGTGCAGATTCAGGCCGGTGTCATCGGCAATGGCCCGCATCACATCGGGGGTGATGCCACAGGGCTTGCCGTGGGTGTCGTATTCAAAGGGTTCCCAGTTGTTTTCATAAATCAGATAAACCGGATTATCGGTCTTGAGATAAGCTTTTTCTTCTTTGGTGAAGGCGGTGGTCTGAGAATTGACGGAGGTAAAGTAATAGTCGTAGAGATCCAAATTGAAACTTGGGTTATAGTTAAACAAGAGGGTCATCGCCTGATTGAGCTCTTTGATTAAGGAAGGCTTGGATTTCCGGGTGGCAATATAGATGGGTCGGCCGCCACATTTGCTTAAGAGGAGATAATCCCCGGATACGGCATAGTAGTTGGACTGAGCAATGGCATCGATGTCCCCCGTGGCCAAGGCTTCATACGTTTTGCTGATGGTGGCATAGGGAACGGCTGTGAAAGTGAAACCGTTGTCAACGCCATACTTAGTGAACGAATCGATGATGGTACTGCCATCTAGATAGCCTACTTTCATTCCGTTGAAGGCGGCAAAATCATCGTAGGCATAAGAATCGGGTCAGGATTTTCCTATAAGGCAGCACATTTCCGTTCCCATGTTCTGTTCCGAGAAATCAAGATAAGCTGACCGTTCGGCTGTCGGCGAGACATCCATCAGCAGATCGATGTCCCCGCTTTGAACCTTCGTAAACCCTTCCGCCCAGGTGGTGGAAATAAACTCCAGATTCCATTTGGCGTAGTCAGCAATAGCCTGAAGGTACTCTTTGAAGAAGGAGAAAGTGGCATCGTCTTCGGTTTCCCCAGTGGAGGGAAGAGACACCCGGACGGTTTCCAAAGCGGAGGCAGTGGCATCAACGTGATAAACTCTCGTCTTCTGGGTCAGGGGAGCAAGGCCCAATGAAAAAGCTGAGAGCAAGCAGGCAACGCTAAGGCCTAAGGATTTAAAGACCTTCCACATAATCATTTCTCTTGGGTTAGAAACAAAGAATTAATACTACCTCACGCTCTTTTCAAGACGGACCCCTGACGTCAAGATTTGTCTCTTATTATTTTCGCATAGTGACCTTATAAAAGCAATTGCAGCCTAGGAAAGAAGACATCTCATGGTACCGCAGACGATAACTTTTTCCAAAAAGAAATGAGTGCTTTGAAAACGAAGACAAGAAAAGCAATATATCTGTCAGGAGAGAAGCTTTTTCTGAAAATCACATTTTGATAAAGCGAAACCAGTGTTGATTAAGGAAAAATAGCGGAAAAAAATTAGAGAATTATCGCCAAGAGGAAAAACTGGTGGGTTCCAGCATGTGAAATTGATTTGGATTGAAGTCGGGCTACCAAAACCGCAAGATGTTTCTTTTTTTGGGGAAAACAGTCCTCTGAAAAGGTATAATTAAAAAGTGGTTGTTCCATCTCTTGGGGGTAAGCATGGCTATTGGCTTTGATAATGACAAATATCTGTCGATGCAGAGCGAACACATCGAGCAACGATCCTTTGCCCGGTTATCTTCAATCATCTTAGGAATCACTTGCTTTTCTTTTTCTTCGGAAGTGAAAATTTTCGGTTTGAAATGACTCAAGACGATATAGGTACGGAAAAGCCAATCCCGAAAATTCATAAAGATTCCCCTTTCCTAAGCTTTCTTCCTCGCAAGGTTTTCCAATCCCGTTGAATAAAAGACAGGCCTAATGTAAAATGTAACAAGTTGTTCCAACATTTCAAATTATAGAAGAAGAATCTGATTTTCTCAACTTTTCTAAGCATTTGGAACGAAAGGCGGAATTTTATGCCACAGAAAAAAAGGCCTTGTAAAGTGACGTCATTGATTTGTGAGGCTCTCTGTCAATTGATCGAAGAGAAAAGACCTTACGACAGCATCTCCTTGCAGGAGATCGTCGATAAGGCCGGTGTCTGTCGCAACTCCTTTTATCGCAACTATCATTCCAAAGAAGAAATCTTTCAGAAAAAGTTTCGCGAGGTCAGTGCGGAGATGGATGCTTTACTCCTGGCCAATCTGGAAAAGACCCGCCGTGGAATCATCAACGCTATTGCCAAGACGATGGAAGCCAACCGCGATTTTCTCCTTTGCTTCTATCAGGCGAATCCAAAGTCTTATTTTGATACTTTGATCACTCAGGTGGAATCTTCCAATACGACGCAACCGATATCTTCGGTTTTTTCAAAGGATTATTATATTTTTTCTGCCCGGGCCTGGCTGACCATCGGTGTTTTGACGGAGTGGCTCCAGCGCGGGGAAGAGGTTCCTGCGTATGACATCGCTGGCATCATCGATTCCTTGAAAGTATGATTTTTTGTTGAATATCGGTTTTGCTGAACAGATGTCATCATCTCTATAGACTAAAATGATTTGCAAAGAAGCTGAACTGACTTTTGAGACGGCTTGCCCGATAGGTCACTTTGTAGAACTGACTTGCTCTTTTGGGTTCGGATGATTTCCATAGCGTAAGACAGGCCAAGGCCTGCTGAGGATGGGCTCCTAAGTAAAAACCGAGAAGATAATTATGGGATGAAATCTCATAAAATAAAAGTCAGAGAGACGATTCTCAAAAAGGAAAAGTGGATTTTTATGGAACAAAAACTAGTCGAAAAATGCAAAGAGGCGAAATCCGCAAAAGAACTTGCCTTGATGGCACATGAGGAAGGCGTTGATCTTTCCGATGGTGATGCTGATCGTTACTATGCCTACCTTCATTCTTCGGAGCATGAGCTCTCGGATGAAGAACTGAGTAACGTTTCCGGCGGTGACTGTGCCGACTCCGAAACAGAAAAAAGTGCCAAATATGAAATGCATAAGGCAGATGAAACCTGTGGCGACCATTCCTGGTCCTATATGGTTTATACGGGGTTCGTCGCTTTGGCCGTCATGCCGGGTGGAAGACATTGCAAAAATTGTCATTATTCTAAAACATCGGATAAAGATTACATAAAGGAGCACGATTATACCTATTATTATTGCACCCTTCATAAGAAATAAAGGTTTAACGAAGCAAACGAAGAAATAATACTCTTTTGCTTATACTTAGATCAGGATATTTTGTTTGCCCTTGATTCAGGATGTCGTGGCGGGGATGTTCATAGTCTTTGATGATTCCTTTGAAGTCGGCGATATCGTTACCATCAATGACTTCCGTGGCACCGTCATGGAAGCCGGCATCAAGTCAACCCGTCTTGAGGATGCCGGCTTTTTTTGCAGGTGTCTCTGGCGATGCGGCCAGTTCGGTCCTGATCAGCCAGAAGGACAAAATCTATACCTTGGTACGGAGCGACAATGATACGCTGGGCGGAGATCTCATCTCAAGCCTTGATTTCAACAGCGGCACCATAGGGGTAGAAGCAATGGAGTTAATGACGCTTGGGGGAGGTTGACGCGAGGAAGTTGAACTGAGGAAATTTAAAAGAACATAGAAAAGGGAAGAGTCCTTATCGCCAAGAGACTCGAAGATATTGGATACCTTGATACCATGGTAGGTGGAACCTTCTCACTCTATTAAGCCAACGTTTTGCCTGTACTTCATTGCTTTGACAATTGATCCATAGCTTAAGATTTTCCAAAAGAGATTCTCTGAAATGGTAAGTTTTACCTGAAATAGGTGATGAAAAAATACCCTTTGAAAAGTCGTTCAGGCACAATTTGCCAATGAAAAAAGTTTGTTTAGCATTTGAACTTTAACAAATATTATAAAATTCAAATTAAAATCATATAATAACGATATCGGTTTTGTCTAAAAGGAAGTCAACGATATTCAAATGGGTGATTCCGTTATTTGAGGTGTCCTTTTCATCAAGTGAAAGGACGTATTTTGGCGAAGCGTCTTGAATGTTTTTAAAAGCACCGTATTCTCTATCAAAAACGGCCTGGTTCGTTATTCTGTCGGCCACTTGGATTAGGCACTTCTTTTTCCTTTGAAAGCAACAAAATCGATCTCCCCATTACGGAGCTTTCCATAGCGGACTGAATAGCCGCGATAGACAAGCTCATTGAAAATGATACCCTCCAAGGCAAAGGACTCATCAAATTCGATTCCGCAAAATATCACGGAAAGAACCGATTGGATATGCTCCCTATATTGTTCAGTCTGAGGTAAATAACATTAAACGAGATGGCATAAAGGTCTTCCGTTGCGATGATTGTTTGGTAGACTATTTAGGATGGAAGAGGAGACATCCTTTTTCTCATAAGGATTCCTATCGGGATGTCGACTGTCGGAAAGGAAAAATTTTCAGCAGCTGCTATCACAAGAAAGGAAGAAAATAACTATGTATGGAAGAGTGATTTATTCAGATAATGAAATCAAGGCTGAGGATATTTCGGTTGCCTTGAAAAAAGTCTATCCGGATGTCAGAATCTCAGAAGTCGATGAGCTCCGTTCTTTCTCCTTTGAAACAAGGGATAATCATGGTTTTTTCTACCTTCAGGAATATGAAAAGGATGGGAGTCCGACGGATTACGATGAGACAAAGGAAGCTTCGGGTGATCATATTTCCTATTTCAAAGACAAGGACCATATTTCCTGTACTGACATCGATGGCTCCGATCCGGAGTTCATCGATCACGTCATCGACGACATCCTATCGACGATCCCGGGGGCGGTCATTGAAGGAAAAAACGGGAAGCTGTACGAAAAGAAATAACCTTAGCTTACCGAGACTCTATCGGGATGTCGATTGTCGTAAAGGCAAGACTTTTAGTAACTGCTACCACAAGAAAGGAAGAAAATTACCATGTACGATCGCTTAATCTATTCGGAACGGGAAATCAAGGCGGAGGAAATTGTTGCTGCCTTAAAGAAGGCCTATCCTAATATTGGAATTGGAGATCTCGAAGATGGCTATTTCTGTTTCGAAACAGTCGATAATCATGGCTATGTTTACCTTGAGGAATATGAGAAGGACGGGATAACGCCTAAAGACTACGGCATAACTTTGGAGAACCTCGGTGACCAGATCTCCTATTTCAAGGACAAGGAGCATATTTCCTGTATTGAGATTGATGGCTCCGACCCGGAGTTCATTGACCACGTCGCCGAGGACATCCTTTCGACAATTCCAGGCGCGGTGATTGCCGATAGGGACGGAAAGCCATTAACAAAGAAGTAGCCTCAACAGACCTAGTTTGGTGGTCGTAGACATGTCACTTAGTAGTACTGTTTAAAATCCTTTTGTTGCCGGACGTTTATCGTAGTTTTAGGCTGACCACCGTCTCCACGTGTGTAGAAGCGCTGGAGTTGATGGTGTTGGGGTGAGGTTGACGCGAGGAAGTTGACCGGAAATGGGGAAAGAATCTAGAAAAGGGAATAATCGTTGTCTCCCAGAGACTCAAAGATATTGGATACCTTGATACCATGATAGGTGGAACCCCATAAGGTTTCTACATCCGGGACATCTAAAGTATCCTGATAGAATTCGCAGAAGGAAATATAGTCTTTTCTTTTGTCATTATAGTAGGTTACAGAATACTTCTTTCCTTGATAGGTAAGTTCGATTTCGAAACTGTCTTTAACATAGTCTTTTAATTTTTCAATTGTCATTTAGCAAGGCCTTCCCTTCATCTTGCTTTAAATTGCCCTTAAAGGTTCTTACTCTCTCATATCTGCCTGACTGTTTGCAGGAAACATATGGATTCAGAAAGACTGCTCAAAGTACCTTTACTATCGGAAGTTTATCGTAGTTTTAGGCTGACTACCGTCTCCACATGGATAGACACGACGGAGTTGATGGTATTGGGGGTATGTCGGCACGAGGTAATTGACAAGATGAACATTTGATTTTAAAGTCTACTCAAAGTCTACTTTTAAAGTCTACTTTACCAGCCACTTTCCTTTTTTCTTTGAGCCCTCGCGGACAAGGAGTCCTTTTTCCTGAAGGACTTTTACCGCCTTTTTAACTCCTTGGATTGAGATACCTAGTGCTTTCGCCGCCTCTGCTAAGGTAGAATTTGGATGAGCAGAAAGATACTTTAGTAGCGCGGCTTGATTTTGACTTAATTCGGCTGTGTTTTGCTCTCGTACTTTTCTGGCTAAAACAGAATCAGGAACATACCCAAATGGAATGCTGACTTTGACCATATCCCCACCTAATGCGAATGCTTCTCTCCCATAATTCTTGACAACATGAGGAATGCCGTGCCCGCTTTGCTCTACGAGATCTGCATCCTGGAAAACTACCATAAGCGAACGGTTTACTGGTTTGCTCGTTCCAGAAAAGAACTCATCTAAGCTCAAATCAAAAGGAAGGCTTCCATAGGAAACGATTTCAAGTCTATCATCATAGATAAAAACGGAAGGTGGAATCATATTAATCCATTCGTTGTGGAGACAAGCATTGATCCAAGCCTGTTCAAAAGATTCAAAATCAAACAGTGGGGTCTCCACTCTGGTTCCGGAAGATAAATCAACTTTCACAACATCGATTGCCTTAAAGTAATCGGAAACCCTTTTTAACCCTGAAAGTAAACAGCCACTTCCGTAATCGGTGAAGGTTGACATCGAGGCTTTGTCTTTTCCAGAAAAGGAAACGACTTTCAATGAAATTGTGCTTTGATCCGAGAGGATGAAAGCCATGAGATTGAATTTTCCTTCATCATTATAGAAGTTCTTGCTTTTGTAAAATCCAGCTTCTTCGCGACCGTGGACGCCTTTAGATAAGAGAATTTCCGTTAATTGTTTAAATGTCAGTTCTTGCAGAGGGGACGTCGTTCCAATTAAAAGATCATGCTTACTAGAAGAAAGCATTTTACGCAGCATCTCATTGGGAACTTGATCGTCGCCTTTGCCATCACGGATAAAATAGCGCCCATCGCATGAATAGGGAATATCAGTTCCAGAGGCAGAGACTTTAATATAGGAGAGGGCCTTGCTTAACTTTATTTCCTCAATGGTAGGCATAACTTTCGGGGCGACAATCAATTTAATCCTTTCCTTGATATCATCTAACGTATTTTTCCCGACCATTAGCCCAAGAGCCTCGCCATTATCAGCTACCCCAAAATAAACCTCGCCACGGTCATTCTTGTTCAGCATAGCCGTTAAAGATCTCAGTCCCTTATCAAGCTGTGAGAGGGACTCTTTGAATTCTACCCATTCGGATTCTTGACCTAAGTTCATAAGCGCCCTCTTTTCTGATTAAAGTCTACCATAAAGTCTACTTAAAGTCTACCATAAAGTCTACCTAATTTTTACGAATTTTTGATGATTTTTAGCAAGCTTTCTCAAAAACAATCTTCTTGATGTCCCCAAAGAAATCGGGGCGGCAAATGAAACATGGTATTTCGTTCTTTTTGCAATAATCGATAACCGCTTGCTGTTTTTCAAATCGAAACCCCAAATAGACTTTACAAGGTTTCATGTTGTTGAGTCTCCTTCCGCGTTTGTATCCTTTGAAAAAATGATTTCCAACAGAATAGCGAAACTCGTGCTCTCCTCGCCAAAAAATCCCTTTCGAGAAAAAATCAGGCCAGTCTCTAGGGGTTATCTGCTGACTGGGATCCGTTTTTATTAACTCGATAACGGAATTTGTCATATCGGTGGTTTTATCGGTATAGGTTACCGGTTTAGGGCACCAATTATGTTTATCGGCAAACTCTAATGACTTTTCCGCGTCTTTTTTCCGATAACAGGCGACAACCCCCCTAAAACCTCCGGCATAGTAATTCCATAATCGTGGAGTTCTTGGGTTAATCCCGAATGAAATGATGGATTCAGCTTCATACATTGTGCCGTATAGACGATTGAGAAGGACTTCTAAATTGCTCTCATCAACACCGGCCTCTTACAATTTTTCTTTGTTGAGATTAAACATTAGATCACAGGGGTCGTTTAAAAAACGATATTTAGAAACCCAAAGCTTATCCGCTAACAAGTCCTTCACGTCACGCTTGTCACCGCTCTTGTATTTATAAAGAAAGTTTGGTCCCATAGCACTGTTGCCTCCACATAATATTTTACAGCCTGAATAAGCGATTTTTTATTGCCGAAAAAGAAAGCGTTTCAAAGCCTTAAAAACGGCACAGTGTATTCACCGCTTGTCTCCCGGCAAAAGTTTTGAAAATCGCTCTTTTTGGCCAAAAATGACCGTTTTGAAAAAAGTGGCTGTTCATCGATGCTTTTCATATGTCCCCGCACTCTAGATGGTTTTTTGGATTCCCCGAAAATGGTCAAAAATGGGGTAAAATCGGGTTTCTCGATTTCTTAATAATCTTCAAATTATTTAGTGTTCATCGGCATTTCTTAACGACAATTCGCATACGGTCTCAACATGTGTAGAGACGATGGAGTTGATGGTATTGGGGGTATGTCGGCACGAGGAAGTTGAACTGAAACGCCTTGTTGGCTATTTGTCCAGGCCTGAAATAGGTTTAGTGTTTTCGTCTTCAATTTCTATGTCGTTAATGTCTTTAACTATTTTTTCAATTAACTCATAGAAATAAAATAATGGCTTGTTTCCCTTTTGTTCTTCTGTTAGTGGCACGATGGAATATTTATCCCCAATTGTGTAATTAAAAGCAGCATATAAATCCTCTGCTTGCAACTGTTGCTTAAGTTGATCGTCAATTTTTAAAACCGAAACGTCGTCCCTATATAGTATTATTTCGGAGTTTTCTTCTTTAATCTCAATCTTTTTATTCGCCATAAATTTTAAGTCTCCTTTTTAGCACCTCTCTACCACCATCCATATTGTCTGCCACAATATCCAATATCCCATCGTCTTCTAAACAGCCACTTTTTACGTTAATTTTGTCGTTAATTTTTGAAAGATAGACAACATTATCAACGTCTAAATTTACAACAAGCAACGGATTGTGTGTCACAAAAATCAGTTGGCTTTCATCTCTTAAATTATCGAAGGACTCAATTAGTTTTGAGATGATCCGTGGGTTGGAAATGTTGTCCTCCGGCTGATCAATCAAATACACAGGGGTTCTATTTTTGGGGCTTGTAATAAATTTAAAGAAAACAACAGCCTCTTCGCCCATGGTATTTCCCATTGCCTCCTTAGTAGAAACTTCTAAAACTGAATGCGAAACTTCCCCATATTCATCAATAAATTTTTTGGCATCTTCAGTTAATATGGTTTCATATGTAGAACCAGATTGTCCGGAGCTATGAAAGAGAGCCTTTTCAATCGTCTCCTGACTGTCTATCGAAAGAATGTCTTTTTCCTTTTGATAACCTTTTTTAAACCAAGATTGCAGTATTTCTTCTTTTAAATTATCCACCTCTGTAAATTTTGCTTTACTTATAAAATTGAATCCGTTAAGAGGCAATTGATTCGTTCCGCCAGTAATGTTTCCAAGTGAAACTTTTTTGTTTTCTTTACTAACGAGATTTGAAGCGACTTCGATCACAAGCGATGCAAAATCATTTTTTGTCTTCTTATAATCGCTAATCTTTTGTTCTTCGTCAGTTACGAACGGTTTTATTTTTCTGTTGTAATCATCCACGGAGACGGATAGGAAGTTTTTAGCTTTAATTTCAGCCGCTTTTTGTTTGTAAGATAAAACGATTCCTTCGCGCAAGGCAACCAATTGAGTGAAAGCAGCCTTCAAAAACTTTTTTTGCTCAGCCAAATAGAATGTATTTTGATATTCATCAGAGAGTTCATTAATAATTTTATTTATCGATTGAAGGCGTGCTTTTGCGGGGTTTTCAACAGAGGTAAAATCGTCAGATACATTAATATGAACGAAGAAAGAGCTGGACTTTTCGTATTCTGTGTTGAATTTAAAAGAAAATGTCTTAAGTTTTTTAACACTATTTCCAAACGCTATATTCGCTCTTAATTTTCCTACTAGCGATTCTTTATAGGAATATATTTCCTTTTCAAAAGATTCGAGGTTAACTTCAGGAAACTTAACTTCTTCGCCAAAAATTGATTCTTTGGTATACGAATTGTCCGAAAGCTCGTTTTGCGCAACTATTTTTTCGTTACCAGAAGCAAGGGCATTAACATGAAAGGAGTTTTTAGTTAGCAAAGATTTGATGTATTTTGTTTTTACCCCTTCGCCAAGGGCCAGCCCCGTAAGAATTGTGCTTTTCCCACTTCCGTTTTCGCCAATTATTGCGTTAAATCCATTGCTGAGAGGGATGCTTACGCCGTTCAATTCGAAACAAGATATCCAATTTTCGGGTTCATATTTTTTGCGACAAAACCGAGTTTTCGGAGAAGAAAAGGCTAGTACTAGACCCATAAAAGTAGGCAAAGATTTTATTGAAAAGAAGAAGCTCTTATTTGAATTTGATGATTTCTTGTCATGAAATGGGTAAGAAGACCATTCGTGGCAATCGCTCCCGGCAACCAACCCAATCCCCATATTTTGAGGAAAGTTTTGAAAACAGTCCTTTAGTATTCCTTGGACATTCGGCTTCTGATATTCAAGGGCATCAATATAGCCAGTCGACAAAAAGCTGTAAACATCATCGCAGGATCCGCTTAAACTGTTTGTCTTACTTTCTTTTTTATCTAAACTCGTTCTTTGACAGGCGATTAGCAAAGTGCTGAGACCAATTGATTTAAGAAGCGTTTCAAAATCAGTTCGATTATAAAATTCTTCCTTCCGAGTCAATGGCTTTTCCATGATTACGGACGATATCTTTAAAAGGTCGTCATTATTCTTTGCGTTAAAAATCACTAATATGTGACAAGGTTCATGGCCTTCGTCTATTTGAACATCAAATTCGACTGATGGAACAATGTTTTTAATTGATGGATAGGGATTGTTTTCTGAATCAATAATTTGTTTCGCTTTGTTGAACAAATCCGAATCAAATCTATTATGATCAGAAAAAGCAAAAAAATTGATTCCATTCTTGTTAAGCGCGGCCAACAAAACATTCAAATGTTGAGAATCCGATTCATCCACTAAACCGGGGATTTCCTTGTATTCGCTAATTTTTGAATGAATATGAAGATCAACGTTTATTATTGTGCTTAGCACATTTCGCCTCCTGATTTTTGTTTTAATTTCATATTAACTAATCAGTTAATCCTTATTTTAGAAAGGCACCTTGGATGAATTTTGCCATTTCTCCGTCCTTGGCAAGTTCAGCAGTGTCCTCCAAGATGAAGTGAGTCGAAGCTTCTTCCCGGATTTCCTCATCAAAACCAAGAATGTAATTCGTAGCAATCCTCAGAATGATCTCGGTCGGAGCAATGCCATAGACTTGCTTCCCGAAAATATGCTTTAGTCTTGTCTTGTCGTCAGGGAATAGAGATTTCATCTTCGGACTGTTGAACAGCCGTTTGACGATTTCCGTAATGAAAAGCCCAGATTTCATATAAGGATCCAAGAAGGTGGCATCCGGATTGTCAAAGCATCCTGGATTGTTCTTTTCCAAGAGATCAACCATCTTAATTACCACACTCTTTGGGGTAAAAATCTGGTTAGTCTTCTGGGGTGGAATGTAATCGAAGATGTCTTTTGGCTGTTTTTCGTCAAAATAGTCAGATAAGACCCGCTTCTTTTCGTTGAACACCTTGACGGAGTCATCGAAGACGACCGGATCAAACAAATGGCCATCGAAATGCCTCGTTTCACCCGTGTCTTCATCTAGATAATCACCACCATCGCGCAAGAATTTGAAGTCTTTAAGGGTAATGCTAGTGACTTCCTTAAACACATTTTCAGGCATCAGAGTATCGAAGTTTTCAAGAGTGGTCTCATCGTCACCATAAGCCATCAAGAAGGACGGGATAGTTCGAGAGAACCCACGGAGATGGTCTTTGATTTGGTCTTCGATCTCGTTCTTCGCCCGTTCCCGCTTGTCGGTTTCAATGGTAGAAACGATTGTAGTCCCCGCCTTTTCAACCAAAGTGTTAACGGAGGTAGAAAGGTTCTTCTTCAGGTCGTTTACTGCCTGATCGACTTTCTGGTCATAGATGCGGTTGACGGTCTCTTGTTCGGCTTCCGTCCGGCACGAAGAAAGTTCGTCCTCGCGTTGCTGATCCAACTTGTTCTTTTGAATTTTGTAGTTTCCGACCTGGCGGTTGAGCTCAATCTCGCAATCAGAGCTAATCTTCCGCTCAAGCCTCTTTTTCTGAGCCGGCATTAGGTCTTCAGAATACTGCTGGGTCGCGGTTTGAAGAATTGGGGCAATGGCCTTTTCCCGGAAAGAATCTTTAAGACTGTCCAAAAGCTTATCTTCGTCATCTTGGTCGCCCTTCACGGCCTCAATGCCTTGAACGACATCCTGAAGTTGCTGCTGAACATCATAAATCTTCGGCCCGAACTTTTCGTTCGCTTGGTTGATGACAAATTCGTCGGATAGTTTGACGTTTCCGTCCCCATCGAGCGAAAGCTTGTCGGCAGTATCCCCATCCACGTCAATAGTCGCATCCTTTGGTTCTTTAGCGGCAGGAAGGCTCTGAATCAAGGAGATAACTTCCTGCGGCGCGTGGAAAACGTTCGATACATTTTGGAAGAGATAATCGCTCATGAACTTCCGATCAACGACTTCCTTCGAACGAATGGCTCGCGGGATGGAAAGGATCTTCTCAGCATCGAGTGGGACCATCTTCCCGTCTTCGTCTTCGCCAATCACGGGGAAGAAATTAAGCAACGTGCGGATGTTTAGTTTTCTCTCATCTGTGCCGCCGCGTCCATTGGCCGTCTTTTCATAAAGATCGTTGGCAAATTCTTCGAAAATCGTCAGGGTTCGAGCCGGATCGAAGTCAAACACATAGGCATTCTCTTTGCGGTAGAAACTCCCGTTACTGTTGAAGAGGCAAGGGTTCTGAGCCCGGAAAGCCGCCTGCATGTAGAGAGCGGGGCTCTTCAGGTTGCTGAGCATCAGAACGCCGGTCCATTCGGGGATGGTAACCCCGGTGGTCAACTGTCCGACTGAAAGCGTAATTGTTTTGTCGTGGGTCTTGATGGCCTCTCGAACCTTATTAAAAGCAACTTGGTTGAGATCGTCATCATCGATTTTGCCGTCTCCGGCAGCCAAAACTATCTCATAGTCTTTAAACACGCGGTGTTCTTGTAGTTTCTTCGCTAGGGCTCTTGCACTATCAACCCTGTTCAAAAGCCAGAACGTATGCTTAAGTTCCGCTCTCAATTCTGGAGTCGAGAATGGATATTTTTCTGATGAAGTCAAAGCGTCGAGGAATTGGTTAACCGCTTCATCGTGAACGAATCCTCCGGTGTTGTTTGTCGCAAAGAATTCGTTGAGATCAAAGGCATATTCTTCGGTTTCACCGTCAATATCAACGCCTTCCTGGATTTCTTCTCGGACTATTTCAGACATCTGATAGGTGAAAAGGGTGAGCTGCGGTAAATTCGCATACGGGTTAGGACTATCAGGATCGTTCCAACTCCGCTTCTTTTCCTGTTCGTCCGCGTAAGTCCAGTTGAAGATTTCATCAGATTTAAATTTGTCGTTGGCGAGAGCTTTAAACGGCGTGCCGGAAAGATGAAGAGTGAACTTTCTCTTAATGTGGTCGAAAGCAACGTCGGTCTTATAGGTATCGACGCCTTCGTGAGCTTCATCGATGATGAGAACATCCCATTCAAGGGAGGAGATTTCAGGAAGTTTGCTATATTTTCCCCCAAGATCGATACTTCCCTTCAAATCCTGGAGGCTTACGAACTCGATGAAATTAATGTCTTCGGGGCCGTTTTCGGACGTGGCCATAGAAACGTATTGCTCTCTGGTGATGACGTACTTCTTCCCTTTCAAAGCATCAACGCTGGAAATAAAGTAGTATCCCGATTCCGTTCCGAAGAATTTGCAGTAATCGTCATACCAAGAGTTCGCGATTGCGGGGCGGTTGGTGACAATCAAAACCTTGTTTGCATGAACTTGCTTGCAGAAATCATAGGCGGCCAGCGTCTTTCCGAAGCGGGGTTTGGCATTCCAAAGATATTGGCCATTGTCCCCAGATTCGTAATGGGCTTTTGTATTTTCAACGGCAACCTTCTGCTCATCCCTTAGCTGATAAGGGATGATGCCCGTAGTTTGAAGCACCCCGCGATTTGCCCGGAAGGTATCGAAATAGGTTTTCGAAACGGGGCCGGTAACCTTGAACCATTCGGTCCCAGACTTGTTCTCAATATTGTTTTTACGGAGATATTGATGAAAATCGGTATCGTGAAAGGTTTCGCCGGATCCATCTTCGAAAATTGCATTGCCCTTCCACTCTAGATGGTAGTCAATGTCGGCGGTGTGGGTCTGCTCGGAAATACGGGAGTCTACGTCCTTTTCCGTGTAACCTATTTTCGTCCAGCCATCATGTTTCGGAATGTCTGGGGTCGTGTAGGCATAAATCATCGGAATGACGTGATTGACTGTTTTGACTAATTTGCCAATCCCTTTGTTATCGGTGCTCATTATTTCATCTCCCTCACTTTGGTCTCAATGAAGGCGGTTTCTTTGTCGTCTAACCCATACTTTTTGTAAAGCTGCAAATCAATTTCGTGAATGGATTTTGACCAATCAATATCGGAATCACCAGCAAAGTTTTCGACTGGAACCATTTGCCAAGTACTTTTTGGATTGTGCTGAGTGGCTTTTTTCACGCCTAGAAGAGTTCTTGCAAATTTGGTTTTTAGATATTTGAGCAAATTGGTTGCTTCTTCAAGAGTCTCATACGGACCGACACTGATAAAAGTATCGGTTGCCCCGATTAGGGGTTCCCCGATTAGGGGGGTACTAAGAACCTCTCCAATAGCACCAGTGCCATTAGCTTCAGGAAGCATCACCTTATATTTCGACAAATATGGATTGTCTAAAACGTATTCTTGAAGAATATAGCGATATACCCTTTCATTTTTATAACGGCCAAGAATCTTGTAATATTTCCCGTTACCTTTCTTTTTTTCATCAACAAAGCACTCGGGGAGAGCGTCCAAAGAATTTGAAGCAATCATATTCCCTGTTCCGGCCCCAAGACGCTTGGTTGCAAATGGGAAATCTTTAAAAAATTTATCAGTAAAACGATAGGTTCCACGAGATGAAACTTTAGAATCTAAGCCAACAAAACCGTCTTTATATACATCCTGAACCTTGCGAACTATGCTGTTTAGCTCAGGAAAAGAAGTAAACACTTTTATAGGTTTATGATGTGACGTTTTATCTTCATAGGTAATGGCGATGCCGCCTTTAATGTCGGTATTTGGAAAGATTTCAGAACCATTTGGAGTAAAATATAGAACCGAAAAGTAAGGATCGTTCAACATTTTTGCGTTCCAATCTTTTGGAGTCTGGCCAGCGTCAAACAAGAACCGCGCAGGCGTAATTAATTCCACTTTATCAGAAGCCTTATACGCTTCATCCATAAAGTAGTTATAGATAGGAGCCATTCTGCCATTCCCTTCAATTTCTTCCTGGTATGGTGGGTTCCCAATGATGTAATCAAATTTCATGTTTTGTTCCTCCGTTTTCCTTAGCCATTTAAGGGCTAACAAACTATGAAAATTTAAAACCAAACCGTTTTGCCAATCTTTAATTTGGCATTCTTTCTGGAAACCGTTGCTTTCCTCGCCGTCTGTCAAAGAGAATAAGCTTCCTTGTGCTTCGACGTTTGCTTTGTGCAAGGGGACGGTATAACTGAATCCGTCCATCTGCCAAATGTTCCAAGAAACAATGTCAGCGATAGATTTCAGCTCGTCTAATGTCGGCTTTCTCTTCCAAGCATATTCCAAAAAATCAGAGAAGGTCAAAAGAATGTTCACCCTTGCAACGAAGACGTTATCCCCTTGATACTCATATCCATAACAAGATTGAATGGCTGCCGAGGCAAATTCAAACCACTCTTTCTCGTCTTTTGCGTTTTCAGTAACAACACGGAGTTTCCGATCCAATATCCCAATACGTTCGGTGGTTGGAATACTCCCACCGTCATTAACAACGTCATACCTGCTGACAAGGAAGGGAGCCTCTCCACAGGTAATCTCGAGCCTTCGGGACAAAACGTAATCTTTCCAAGTTTGACCGTCTGAGGTAGGAAAGGGGATCCTCTTGCTGGTCCCGGCCCAGTTTTTATTGTCCTTTTTGCTTTTATTAAATAAGGATTTAAGGCCGAAATATTCATAATCGATTTGATTCACCATAAAATTGCAAATCCAAGGGGCGGTGAAGACCTCGGCCAGCGCCTTGGTTCTCTCCGATTGATTTTGCAACGATTTATAAACACGCGGCTGGATCAAAGAAAAATTCGTGTCATTAAGACATTTCTCAGTAATTTGGTCTTCTTTTTGAAATCCTTTGCCGAGGGCGGAATATTGGTCGGTTCCCCAAATGATGTTTCCACCGCTGGTGTGATCTGTAAGAAGCATCTTCAAAAGATCGGGGAAGCGAAGAATTAGTTCCCGACTTTCGGTTATCCAAACATTGGTGTTATCAGTTGCGCTCATTTAAATTCTCCACAATGCCGTATTTTATGCAAAGATCCCGTATTGCTCTCTTTTGTTTTATCGAAGGCTCATGCTTGCCGTTTTCCCAACGATTGACCGTGGCAAAAGTAACCCCCAACATATCGGCCATTTCAGACTGAGACAAAATTAGTTTGTCCCGGAGTCTCCGTACTTTTTCCCCGTAGGTCATGAGCTTATGTAATGATTATAACAAGTTTATGACCTAAACGGAGGGAAAAGATTAAGAAATTTGGCACTTTATCCGACATCAATAACGATATCAATATTGATGAAGTCCTCAATGACTTTCTGCCGTTCGAACCTACCGATCGGTTTGAAGACGTTATGCCGCCAGAAGTGTTGGAAGGAAGTAACCTTGAATAGTTTGTGGCCTTCCGTTGATACCGGGCCGGTTTCTTCTCCGCTCGCCATGGACATATCAGTATTTGTCAGCGTGGTCTTAAAACCGCTCTTAAAGATGAAGGTCAATTTGTAGGGATCGACGTTGCCTTTATGGTCGTCCTCTCCCACGATGACCTTCTCGACACAGATTTCAAAAACGGCTTGGTTAAAAGAGTCTAGGGGTTTGTTGCCACCGGCCATCGTATCTTTGAATTGCTTGATCTTGGCTTCCGCGTCATCGACCTCGGAACTCATAATAGCCAGTTCGTCGGCTTCTTTCGTCAAGCGCTTCATCTCTAGGGACAGCGAGGTGTATTCCTTGTCGTAGGATTCTTTCGTGACGGCATCGTTCATATAGAGTTCGGCAAGTTTGTTTTGCTTGTCTTTTAGGGCGTTTATTTTTCGGTCATTGGCAGCCAAAAGTTTCTTGCTCTCGGCGCCAGGCAAGAGTTCGGCATAGTCTTTGAGGAATTCATCAACCAGTTCCGAATTATCGCCGACCATGTGGTTGTAGGCATCGACGAAGGCGTTTTCCAGCGTTGTTTCCGGAATTCCTTTGCTATACGGGCAAAGGTGCTTGCCCTTCTTTGCATACCCCTCACACTGCCAGATCGTCACGCTGTAGTTGTTTCCGCTTTTCCAGTTTCTCCGGACGAGGCAGGAATGGCAAAATCCACACTCCAGCATCGAAGAGAAGGCGAATTTCCGTGAGAATTTCAGCCTTTGCCCATTGTCGTCCAGTCTCCGGTTATACGAGCGTTTCGTTAGGATCTCATTCGCCTTGTCGAACTCCTCTTTGCTGATGATCGCTGGGTGATGGTTCGCCACATAGAACTTGTCCGACTCGCCGTTGTTGGTAAGCCGCCTTCCGGAAATGGCGTCTACCGTGAAAGTCTTGCCCTGCAAAAGATCACCTTTGTATTTCTCGTTCTTGATGATGCCTAGGATGGTCGAATCGTGCCAGATTGGGCTTCCGTATTTGGTCAAAGCGCCCTTTTCTTTCAACTCCCTTGCCAGAACGGTCGTCCCCGCTCCAGCAAGGTAGCGATCAAAGATGTATTTGACGATGGCGGCTTCTCTTTCGTTCACGGTAATCTTTTTGGTATTGGGGTCGTAGTCATAGCCAAGGCAAGATTGGAAGCCCACCAGTTCGCCCCGACTCATCATCATGCTTAACCCACGCTTGACGTGCTCTGAGGTGTTGCTGACTTCTTGCTGGGCAACCGAGGACAAGACGGTCAGCATCAGTTCGCCATTGGAGGTTAGGGAATCAATCTTCTCTTCCTCGAAGCGGACCGAGACCGACTTAGCCTTTAAAGCCCGGACGTATTTAAGGGTGTCCACGGTGTTTCGGGCAAAGCGGGAAAGCGATTTGGTCAGTACGATGTCGATCTTGCCCGCCATGCAGTCGGAAATCATTCTCAGGAACTCCGGGCGCTTGTCGGCCTTCGTCCCCGATATGGCTTCATCGGCGTAGATTCCCGCGTTTTCCCAGTCCGGGTTGCCATTGATGAGGTCGGTGTAGTACTTGACCTGGGATTTGAAGCTCTCCTTCTGCTCGTCAGAATCAGTACTGACCCGGCAATAGGCGGCAACCCGGAGTTTTGTTTGCCCCTCCGGACGGTTTCTCCCCACCATGCTCGTGGTGGCTTTAATCACCTTTACTTCGTTGCTCATAATCTAATTTGTCCTCCCTTCTTACTGCTGAAATCGCAGTGAAAATCTCTGCCAACGGCCCAATCGCTTGAGACCTTATAATCGCTCATGAACTTGGCTTTCATGAGGTCGTATTCGGCTTTGTTCAGCATCCCGGCATTGAAAACCTTCTCCAGAGCCGCCACCAATTCGGAGTAGCGGACCAAGTCTTCTGGATTACGGTTAGCGTCGTGATTGGTCTTATTTCCCATTTCTCAGTTTCCTTTCTTCATGTCTTTTTCTTCATCCACACCCATCTGATAGCCGTGGTCGTTGTCGTAAGAGCGACCTTGCGCGAAATAGCCGAAGATGGCGTCAATGATCAGGTTCCCGAGGGGCTGTTCTTTCATCGGGATCTTTTCTTCGGCACAGTACTGCTTGATGTCTTCCAAGGCCTCCTTCAAGCCAACCCACTTGTGGAAGTCGTAAATGAACTGCTGTTCCGCCCCGTCTTCTTGAGTAAAGAGACCGGCTTGGTCGTTGTGATTGTAGTAATAGGTGCTGATGGTGTCGTAAATGGCTTCGATCAGGCCTTTCATGAAGTCGTATTCAGCGAACTGTTTCTTGTTCTCCGACGGCGCAGCGATAAGTTGCGGTAGCCTGAATTTTAGATTCGCTTTCGTCTCGTCTAATTTTTCGTTTTTCATCTTTGTTTTTGCCTTTCTTTTGGTTTGTTTTTGTCTTCTACGAAACGGGTATCCCGTTTGCGCTGGAACTGGCTTTATCTAACTTTTAGATAAAACCTTTATCCTGTCCCTAGGAATTCGGATATAAGCCCCCTGCACTACTCCAGTTCTATGACGCCTTCTTCGACCAATCTGTCGTGTTCGGCCTTGGCCAGCCTTTCTTCAAAATCGGTAATGGCGTCAAACTCCTCATGGGCCAACTTCGCATTAAGCGCAGCCGCTCTTTCCATAAGGTAGAGGATGTTCTGGATATGGTTTCTCTGAGCTGATTTCGGATGCCGGATCCACTTGGCTTTCTCTCTTTCTTCTTTCCGCCTTTTAAGAACCTCTTGAATAATCACATTGCCCATTCGGCGATAGAGGTCTTGCATAAAAGCCTGCTGGTAGAAGTAAGGAGTCGGATCTTCAATCTTTTGCTTTTCGCACATGGCTTTGATTTCTTCATCCCGCTTAGCCATTTTTTCCTTCAGCTCATCCAAAGCCGTACCACAATACCCGTCGGCCATAGCCACATCGGAGATAGCGTCAACCAACGCCCGGCATCCGTCCATATTCTTTGAGGCGTATCCGGTTTCACCTTCCGCCGGAATGGCTTCATAAAGTTGGGCGAGCAGCCTTCGAGTTTCCGCATTGTCATCATTCATGTAGCCGGTGGCCACTTTCCTAGCCTCTTCGTTCATGAGGTCGCGGACACGCCTCGTCCCCTGAACAGGCTCCAGAAAGTGCTTTTCGATGGCGATCTTGAAGTCGGCGGTCTTGCTCATTGGCATTTTTCCTTTTCGGTATCGGTAGCCCTTTGTCTTCTTGTCATAGACGCTCGGCTCCTCTTGGAAGAACGAGAGGTGGATGTGCCGGTTGTCCGTGTTGGTGTGGAGACCGGCATACCAGGTGGTCTTGTCTGGATCGAGACCTACACTTTTGAAGAAGGCAGGCAACGTCTTCTTGAGAAGTTCGTGGGCGTTTTTCCAATCGACCACGTTCTTCTTCCCGTAATCGGACTTGAAGCTGATGACGGCATCCCAGATGCAACTTTTGGTTTCTCGGAGTTCCTTCCGCAGGGCCTTCTTGTCCTCCGGCGATAAGAGACTGTCTTTACCAAAGACCCCCGATGATTTTTCGGGGTTCCCGGCATAAGCCATATAATCCCTAATCGCTTGGTCGGACTTGATGCCTTTATCCACATAATTGAGGTAGTCGTCTTTTTGGGCCGAGGCATAAAATCCCCTGCCATCCCCCGCTGGTTCGTAATATTGGAACCGGACCAGCACGTTCGGTGAATCAGATGTCTCCATAGGCTTTTTCCATTTCCTCCTTTCTCAGTCTTAGATGCGTAGGCAAGGCATCGCATTGGCCGTTTTCGATGTCATCGTGTTTGACGCCGATTGAGTCCGCTATCTTGCTCACCAAACGATAGGTCTCAACGACGAGGAGACGGTCGATAATGCCGTCGATGTCCTGCTGGCCCCGTAGACTGTCGATGCCCTTGAGACGTTCGTTAATCTCATTTAAGGTCTTGGCAAAGTCTTCCGTGCCTTGCTCCGTCTTGGCGATCCGCTTGTTTTCCCTCGCGGTCAGCGCTTCGTTGCAGAGTGTGATGATGTAGTTGGATTTGCTGCCTTTGTAATCGGACAGCCGCACGTCTTCTTCCATCCTTCTTTTGGTGGATTGGTCCATGCTGTTGATGGTGACGTAGTCAAAATTCAGTTCTCCCGTATTTGCCCTCCATTTCTGAGAAGTAAACAGTTCTGTCGATGGTGATTCGATAGATTTATTTGCTCTCACCCTCTATATACCGAATTGCACCCTAGCGACCTGTTAAATTCTTTCGACCGCAATCAAAAAATCCCGATGTTATCGGGAAAGAAAAATGCAAAAATATTTTCTAAAAAGGTTGTATAAAACCCGTTTTGGGGATTATTTTGCTTTCTTTGGCTTGGCTATAGTAGGAATTTTTCTGGAGTCATAGGCCCGGATCGTTTTCCAGATTTCTGTCCTTTTTTCGGTCAATTCCTCAAAGTTCCGCATCTTGTCGCGTTTGGTGTGATAGTCATCTTCCATGCCGAAGATAACCTTGTAATCTTCCCAGTGCCAATTCCGCAGCCCTAGATAGTTTTCTTTGCTATAAATCCGTTCGATGGATGGTTTCATCGCGAAAAAGTGATCCACAGATTCTTTTCGCACCTCGTAAAAATAGCGGTTGTGCGAGCTTCGGCCCTTGCGGTCGAAGGTTGGTTCCATTCGGACCATGCCTTCTTTGATTAAGGACTTGATATCGTATTGGATCGTCCGCTGTTCGGTCCCCATAAGCTTGGCAAAATCATCACCGAAAAATATTTTCTTCCCGTTATGGGTCTTGATGTAATAAAGAATGGCCATCTTTCTTTGATGAGGCGTAACCTTTCGAAGTTCAATATCCTCCGGCATATCCCCTAACTTAACTTCGATGTAACCATGATGCCATGGGCGTATGCAAAGCGCGTCTCGTCTTTCGTCTGGGGCTAAAGTGCCTTCGTCATCATCGTCAAAATCGTCATCATCGATATAAATCTTTTCGGAGGTCATTCTTTGCTGCCTCCTTTGTACCCAACCAAGTCATCGATAGACACGCCAAAGTATTCAGCGAGTTTAATGATGTAATCCAAGGAAGGCTGAAAACGGCCGCTTTCCCATCGCGCCAAAGTCACTCGCGAAACCGAGAGCTCTTTCGACAATTGCTCTTGGGTAATACCTCTTGATTTGCGAAGGGCAGGAAGATTGGCTACTGTAGCTTTTTTAACCGTTCTTTTATTCATAAAAATTGCATATCATAAAGTGATACATTCTACTATTTTCCATTTATCGTTATAAAACTCTTTGGTTTTAAAATTCTTGGGTCTTCTTGACCTTTGGCCTGAAGTCTAGAAAGTTCGCCTTCGTCGTTGCAAAAACAATACTTATAAGATTGATGGGCAATCTCAAAATTGTTGTCCAAAACCAATTGCTTGTCTTTAAGGCGCAAAACACAGCCATCATATCGATGGCTAATCTGTTCTGGGTCATGAAAAGACAGCATTACTTTATCTGAAATCGGAAGCCATAGTTCGACCCCAGGGCTGTCTAACCCGACGCCAGAAAAGGAATCTTTTTTCTCAATCGTTTGAATCATAGTAAAGTAATCGTCGGAACAGCAAAAAGGAACGCCGGTCTCGTTATAAATAAGAAGCCAAGTTTTCTTAAAAAAGACATATCCAATAGTTGAGTTGTCAATTTCGTTGATGATTGACTGTAGATGATAATATCTAATTCCATCCTTTGAATAGAAAACATCAAAGTTTTCGTTAACGGGCTTGCCCATCATGTAACTCTCCATGATAAAGGCTTGCTTTGTCCCTTCGGCAAGGCAGTGCTGGAGGTTATCGCGGTACCATTTCGTTCGGACAAACAACACGCCAAGCATCTTCGAAAAACTAACCTTGGTCTTTGGATCAATGATTCTCGGTGGCTTTGGATAAAACAAATTCCTGCAACCATAATTCTGGTTTAGTTTTTGAAAAAAAGATGAAAGAGGGCCCTCGACCTCTTCACTGAAAAAATCCTCAAACCATTTGTTGGCCCTAAGTTTTTCTAAAGCGGAAAGACCAGAATATTTCTTACCAAATTCTTTTTCACAGGATTCATCAATGGTTTGTTTAATATCTAGAGTTTCGTCGTAATAAAATTTATCAATTTGAAGATCATAAAACATATTCTCTTCGGCCACGTCCTGAATCTCTTGCTTTCTCACAAGATTGGTAGTTTTATCCCAAACGAAAATGTGTTTATTCGAATCACACGAAAAATTATTAAGAAGAAATTGGGGAATGTAATGCATTTTCTTTGTGTTTGTCATGGGAAAATTAGCTTATTTTTGAGTGCTCATATATTTTACCATAGAGAAAACGTCGCTTGCCCCGTTTGCCGTTTCAAAAAATCAAACAGTTCTAAACCACAATACTATCTACTGGCACAGACCTACTTTTTTGCCATTTTTAGCGATTTTCGGCCCATTTGTTAAAAGTGCCGATAGTTACTAGATTTTCCAACAGTTCACCCGTCTCTACTTCGTTTTCGGCTCTTTCCGGGGAAATACCAAAAAGACCATTTTGGCACAAAAAACGGCTTATTCAGGTTTAAGCCTAAACAAGCCATTTTGTTAGTATTTATCGGCTCTTTTCAGTTTTTCCTCAGCGACAGTGCAACCACCGTCTCAACATGCATCGTATTAGGGAACATATCCACCGGCTGGACAGAGACTACGTCATAAGCCTTACTGAAAAGAGCAATGTCCCGGGCTAACGTCACCGGGTCACAGCTGACATAGACGATGCTCCGAGGCGCCATCGTCAGGCAGGCATCGATGAATTCCGGTGTCGAGCCTTTCCGTGGCGGATCCAGGACGATGACATCGAACTTATCCTCGGCATTGAGGATATAGTCGGTGGCATCGGCACAGACAAAGCGGACATTGGTGATCTTGTTGATCTTGGCATTGAGCAAAGCATCCTTGATGGCGGCATGGTTGATTTCAACCCCGACCACGCTTTGGGCCTGATTGGCTAAGCTTAAGCCGATCGTCCCGGTGCCGCAGTAGGCATCCAACACATGGTCGGTCTTCTGAATCCGGGCGGCCTCGATGGCCTTGCCATAAAGGGTCTCGATCTGCTTGGCATTGGTCTGATAGAAGGACTGGCTCGAGATCAGGAAATCCTTGCCGAAGATCTGGTCGGAGATATGGGTGTGGCCGTAGACCTCGACCTCCCGCTCACCTAAAATGACGTTGGTATGGCGGGTATTGATATTGAGGACAAGACCCACGACTTCCGGACACTGATTGATGAGGTCCTTGGCGAAGTTGACCCGTCCCGGCAGATCGGCGGTCGTGGTGACGAGAGTCACCAAGGCTTTGTCATAAGCCGAGCTTGTCTTGATGAGGACATGCCGGATCTCGCCGGTCATCCGGTCCTCATCGAAGGGATAATAGTCATACTGAACGAAAAGCCTCAGCAGCACGTTGGTGATCTTGTTGGACAAGGCCGTCTCCATCAGACAGTCTTCGACCCCAACCAGCCGGTGCGTTCCGGTCTCAAAGAAGCCGGCAATCGGGCGGTTGGTCCTGTCATCCAGACGGATAGGCTTCTGAACCTTGTTGCGGAAACGGGTGGGCTGGTCCAGGCCGATCGTCGGCTGAACCTCGACATCGAGGTGAGCGAACTTATGGAAAAGATCTTTGACCTTCTGGGTCTTATATTCCAGCTGCTTCGGATAGCTTAGATGCATCAGCTGACAGCCGCCGCATTCCGGATAATACGGGCAGATCGGCTTGATGCGGTCCGGGCTGTCACTCAGACGCCTTTCCACATAACAGTCGGCCAGTTTGCCATACTCAAAAACCGTGGCAATCTCCGCTTTCTCGCCCGGCAAGAGGTTATCGACAAAACAGGTGACGTTGTCGATGCGGACAATGCCCCGGCCGAAATCATCCAGATCGACGCAGGTCGCTTCGGTTATCTTTTGTGACATTGTTATTCTCCCTCGGAGCCTTCGTCGCTGTCGTTGCCGAATTCCTCGAGGTTGACTTTCCCCGAGAGATAGTCCGACATGACCTCGACATCTTTTAATAGCACCAAGGATTTGGCTTTGTCGTTGGGCTTGGCATCAAAGTAGGCTTTCATGAAGTCAAGATAGAGATGGACAATCCGGGTAAAGGACTGATAGGTCAAGGCTAAGGAGAGATCCCGGCAGAAGGAATCGTTGACATAGAAGAAGGCCGAGGAGGAATGGGCAATCTCGCTGGCGCCCTCATAGATCTTGGAGTAGCGGCTGAGGTTAGCCAGTCGCTCCAGGCCATCCCGGAAGTTGAGCTTCATGGTCGGATCCTGGCTGTTGAAGGAAGGATGGTCATAGAGCCAGCCGTATTCGATGAACTTCTTCATGTCCTTGCTCTTGAGGTCATGGAGACGCATCTCGTTCTTGATGACATCAAAGGTCTTGTCCAGCTCCTCTTTGGTGAAGTAGGACTGATTGCGGAAGGCATTGTTATAGGCAATATGCCGGACATAGCTGAAACGGGTCTTGTCCCCGCCGGAAATCAATAACGACAGGATGCACTCGCTTTCATGAAGCGTCCGCCAGCTGACGAAGGCATCGGCATAAAGGCCTAAGGTCATCATCTTGCAGAAGCCGGCAATCTTGCGGAGGACCGTCTCGAAAATATCGTTGATCAGGCTGACGCTGGGGTTGGTGTGGGCTAAGGGCGTATTGATGACTAAAAGGAAGTGTTCCATGGCCCGCATGTCGCTGATTTCGGGATCATAGTAGTTGGTGGCATCGTCCGGACTCACGGAATCATTGTCGGCATCCTTTAACAGGACGAACTTGTCCAAGGCCTTCTGACTCAGAAGAGAATCGGATAAAGCAGCCTCCAGATGGGAAAGCTTGGCAAAGCGGATTTCGCCGATGACAAAGTCCAGAAGGGTGGCTGCCGAGAAAAGAGTATCCTCGCCAAGCGGGACTTTCGAAGAAGCCCCTAAGGGTCCCTGGGACAGAGCCAGCATGAAAACACGCCGGACCAGCTCCTGATCGAGGTCAGGTTCCTTCTCCAGACGGAGGCGGATCAGATTTTCAGCGATTTCTTTTTCTTCGGTATCCGTCATAACTTCCCCTCGAGAGCTTTCCCGGCCTGATAGCCGTCTAAAAGACAATGCCCCATATTATACCCACCGCAGCGGTATGTCTGATCACGGATTTCGCCAACGACCTGTATGGCCGGTGCCTTGGCCAGGGCTAAGGTTCCGGGGATGAACTGACTGTCAAGGATGCCGCCATAGGAGACCTGGCTTTCCTTGAACGGATAGAGAGCCTTATAAGTGAAAGTCAGCGGAGCTCCCAGCGGGAGATGATACTCGTCAAGATAGCGCCTCAGGAAGAGCGGAACGGAGGGAAGATAGGTGTCGGCATTCTTAACATCCTTCAGACCCGAAAGATAATCCAATGTCAGGGTCAGAGGCGCTTTCTCCTGTGTTCTTCGAATCTGATTGATGACTAAGGAAGCATTGAAGACAGCTATGCCGGAGAGACCATCATCTTTAAAGAGAACTTCGCCTTCTTCCTGGTAAGCAACCTGATTGCCGTTCTTTAACGTGACAAGCCCTCTTAAGCGGTTGTGGTTCAGATAAGCAGGAATCGGCTCGCAGGTCTTTATAGGACAGAGACAGGGGCTGAAAGGAAGATAGCGGACTCCTAAGGAATCAAGCAGCTCATAACTGAAGTCATCCCGGTCATAGCTTCGTCCGCCGGTAGCTAAGACGAGATCATGATAAGCAAGAGTTAAAGGCTTCTTGTTGGCATCCTCCAAGAGGACTTCCTGCTTCTGACAATCCACTTTCAGCGCTTTGGCCTGAAGGACCGTAACCTTGGATTCCTTAAGCTTAGCCATTAAGGCTTCCTGCAGACATTCCGAGCGGTTGAAGAAAGGATAATAAAGGCTGCCTTCCGTGGTATAGAGGAAACCGCAGTCGTTCTTAAGATACGACAGCAGTGCCTTGGCATTCGGCTCTTTCAGCAGGTCCGCGTTGAAAAAGTTGGCCCGGCCGTTGCCGCTGACTAGGATGCGGCGGCCCAGCTTAAATTCCTTGGCTGGCTTCTCAGCCAAAATAACCTGACGGGTGGAACTGGCCAAAAGAGCAGCTAGGATCCCGGCAGGACCGCCGCCTAAGACCAGCACGTCACAGGACTTTGTCAAGGGCAAAATTCCTTTGCTTCATCGCCGGCTTCTCACCTTGGATATGACCGACCGCAATGCACTCGCTCGGGACGACGCCTTCCGGAAGACCTAAGAGCTTTGCCAGGAAGCGGATGCCTTCCGGCGAGCTGAGGCGGTCGCGGAGACAATGGATCCAGCAGCCGGAAAGTCCTAAGGACTCGATTTCCAGAAGCATGTTCTCCATGGCAGCGCCGGTATTGAGTTCATTGAAAGGATCGGCTTTCAGCTGGAAGACGATCACCATGGCGGTCGCGCCATAAAGCTCTTTGCCGCTGCCTAAGAAATCCTTGATCTGATGAAGAATCTCCGGGGATACGATTCCGACAAAGAAAAGGGGCTGACGGTTGACGGCCGTGGGGGCCAGATGGCCGGCTCTCACGATGGCTTCCATCGCTTCCTTGCTGACGGCTTCCTCACTATAGCTTCTCACACTGCGGCGATTCTGAATCGCGGGTAATATTTCATTCATAAGAAAACCTCTCTTGGATACTATTATAGCCGAAAAAGCACTGTGGCAATGAGACTTTTCTTAAGACAAAGAAAAAGGGACCGGAACCGGTCCCTAAGCGATACTGGCTGGAAACTACTTCGTCTTCTTAGTCAGCGCTTCCCACTTGGCGTAGTTGGTACGCTTTAAGTAGGCAAGAAGGTTGTTGCGACGGGCAATGACGATATCCATACCACGCTTCGAAGAATAATCTTCGGGGTTCTTGGTCATATGAGCCGTCAGCTTCTCAATCTTCTTCGTTAAGAGAGCAATCTGGACAAGGGTGGAACCCGTATCCTTTTCGTTCGCCTGGCTTCCTTTGATAGCCGTCGTCTTCTCTTCTTTTGTTAAAGCCATACTGTTTTAACCTCTTTCTTTCCGCAGCAGTTCTCCAGACAAGGGTGGTCATGAGGTACAAGCCCTAATCCAGAAAAAGTCGCACTCACTATTATAAGGATTGTGGGATAAGATTCAAGAAAAATCGAACCTTTTTCTTAGAAACGGAGGGACTGCGTCAGGGTTTTGGTGAGTTTTCCGTTGTTTTCGACATAGCCAGCCTTCCGGAAAAGGTCCTCTTTATCCGCTAGACCATAGTTCAAGGTAAGTGGCACATGCTGGCTGGCCAGCTTCTTCTCCAACTCATCGATCATTCTTAGCAGGTCCTTTTCCTGAGCTTCCGGAAGGGAAACCAGACCCAGCAGTTCGTATTTTCCGACATCGTGGGGATCAATCGAAGCCTTAAGGTAGGCTAACGGAACCCCGTTCTTCCGTAAAAGGTAATAAACATCCTGAGCGGCAAAGTCTTCGCTGGCTTTGGCAAGGCTAGCTATCTTTGCCAGATCAAGGATATCCTCTCTCGTGGTGGCTTCCTTGATGAAGAGGCCATCCCCCGGATTGATGCCATATCTTCCAAACCACAGCTGGAAACAGGCACTGTTGGTCAGCATCACGCTGAAGTTGTTGTAGGCATCCGGATGCTGATGATAGAACTCCTTCAGCCAGGCCTTGAAGACCTCCCGCTGGGTCTCCTTGTCGTTGCCGCAGAGGTTCTTGGTGACAGGAAAGGAAAGTTCCTTGGCATAATCGGCAATCATCTTCTCACGGGCATAGATCAAAGGACGGATGAAGTCGATGTCGGCCTTCTCCAGATGCATCTTCGGTTCGAAGGTGTTGACTCTCGCCCCATAGGTCATATTCATGAAGAGGGTGACGATGGCATCATCCATATGATGGGCAAAGGCAACCTTCTTAAAGCCGAGCTCATTGGCAGCCTTGTTGATGACAGCTTTCCGCATCCGGGAGCAGATGGAGCAGGGGAGCAGACCCTTATTGGTGCGGTGCACTTCCAGAATCTGAGCCACTTCCTTGGCATCGTATTCCTGGTAAGGGACGCCTTCTTCTTTGCAGAATTCCTGGACCGGAGCAAAATCCACCGCCGGGAAACCGAAATCGATATGACAGGCGACCAAGAAAAAAGACTTGAGGCCGAATTTCTGATACAAGGAAAGGAGCTTGACCAGCGCCAAGGAATCCTTGCCGCCGCTTAAGCCGATCATGATGCGGTCCCCATCATCGATGAGCCCGAAATCATAATCCGCCCGGCGGATACAGGCCAAAAGCTTCTTCTGATTTTCCTTGAGATTATCCATAGCGTAACGATTATACCTATTTTTCCTTTCCGTTTCACTAGATTTGCTAGGATTTTCGGCTATACTAACAAGGAATGAACGGCTTACTGAAAATAGACAAAGAGGCCGGCTATGCCAGCCATGATATCGATAATCTGGTCAAACGGACGCTCGACCTTCCCAAGGTCGGCCATTTAGGAACCTTGGACCCGTTTGCCACCGGTCTTTTGATCGTCGGTGTCGGGGACGGGACCAAGATCCTCCCTTTCATTCCGGACGACTGGAAGACCTATGAAGCCACCCTACAGCTTTTTAAGACGACCGACTCCCTCGATCTGACCGGACATTTGATAGCAACGGAGCCGGCCCGGGACATTCCTATCGAAGAAATCCGGCAAGCCTTGCAAACGCTCGGTCAGCTGAAAGAGGAAGTGCCGCCCTCGGTTTGTGCCAGGCATATCGACGGGGAGCGGGCCTATGACCTGATCCGCGACGGTTTCACGGTTGTTTTGCCGCCTTCACCGATTGCTATCCAGGAACTGACTCTTTTGGACTGGAACCCGAAGCAACAGCAGATCACGTTCAAAGCCACGGTTTCGAAAGGAACCTATCTGCGGGCGTTAGGACGGGATCTGGCCAAACTGCTTAATACAGTCGGCTATCTGACCGCCTTGCGGCGGACAGCCATCTCTTCCTTGGATCTCTCCGGGGCCGTCAAGATCAAAGACCTGACGCCGGAACATCTGCTGCCGCTGGATGCCTTGATTCCGCAGATCCCGAAGATTGAAGTCCGGGACCGGATTTTTGAAAAAGCTTATAACGGGGTAGATCTTCCGTTTGACGGACAGACGGCACACATCCTTTTCCTGACCCATGAAAAAGAACCTGTAGCGCTTTATAAGCGAAACGGAAAAGTCTATACTTGCTACCGAGGCTTTAACCATGAACTGTCAAACCGTTACCCTGACTGAGACTCTTGATTTGTCAAGTACCTGTCTTGCCATCGGCTTTTTCGATGGCCTGCATCGCGGACACCAGAAGCTGATTCAGGCAGTCTTGGCTTCAAAGCTGACGCCAGCCATCCTGACGTTCAGCCCGGATATGAAGTCCTTGCTTTCAAAGAAACCGAAAGAGCTTTTGCTGACACCGGAAGAGAAGGACGCCATGCTGGCAACCCTAGGGATCCAAAAAGAATATGTCCTGCCTTTCACCCCGGAAGTACGGAATGCTTCGCTTGAGGATTTCCTTGCTTTTCTGAGACGCTCCCATGTTCAGGAAGTCGTCGTCGGAGATGACTTCACTTTCAGCCGGATGGGACAGGGGAAGGTCAATGACCTTCTTACGCTAAGAAAAGATGGTATCCTTGTAAGGCCTTTATCTTTGCTTTTGGATTCCGGTGTAAAAGTCTCCTCTACCAGCATCAAGGATTATCTAAAACAGGGTGACATCGTCGCTGCCAATAATCTGTTAGGCTATAACTTCTATCTGGAAGGAATCGTCCAGCACGGACTGATGAACGGACGGAAGATCGGCTTCCCGACCGCCAACCTCAATCCCCAGCCAAACAAGGTATTGCCGGCCAGGGGCGTCTATAAGACCAAGACCAGCATTGACGGCTTTGTCTTCAGCTCCATGACCTATATCGGCAAACACCCGACCATTGAAAAACTGAGCCAGGACCTGATTGAGACGAATATCCTCGGCTTCAAAGGCGACCTCTACGGCCAAAAGATCGTGGTGACCTTTCTCGACCATATCCGTTCAGATGTCACCTTCGGTTCCTTGGAGGAACTGAAGGAGCAGTTGAAGAAAGATGCCTTACAAGCCAAGGATTAACGCCTTGGCTTTTTCCTTCTGCGCCGATGTCAGGCGGAAGGTGTCCCGGATCTTGGAGACGGTGATTTTCCGGGTAGCTAAGGAATATTTCCTTGGATCAAAGTCTTTGAGGAATCCGTCATAGTTCTTAATGGCCATCTCCGTCAAAAGCCAGCCCAAAGCATAGGAGACTTCCCAGGATTCATCATCGCTGAGGAAGGAGAGATAGGTTTTCAGTGGCTTAGGGTCCGCCCGCAGATAACGGAAAAAGAGAAGATAGCAGAACCGTTTCAGGTAGGAGCCCTGCTTTTTGAGAACGGAGAGATTCTTCCGGTCCACCAGGAAGGTGGTCAACGGATAGAGCTGATAAAGGGAATCGGTGATAGCCCAGGTCTTCAGATGGGCCTGGTTTGCTACGAGGAAACGGTTGGCTTCTTCCGGGGTGCTTGTCTGACCCAATCCGATCTGGAAGAAAAGGAAGTCCACCTCAAAGGAGCTGTCCAAGGGCAAGGCCTTAGGATCGATATCGTGGTAGGTTTTTGCTAATGCCCGTAACGTCGGGACCGGCACGCCGAGGCTTTTCAGGTCACAATGAAAAAGCGGCTCTGCAAAAGCCGCTTTCTTATCATCCTTAAGTCGCTCCAAATCGACAAAAAGATCGGCAGACGTCATCTAGGCTTTCTTGGCCGCCTTCTTCACGGCTTTCTTGGCAGGCTTTGCGGCCGCCGCCTTCTTTGCCGCTTTCTTCTTGGCCGCCGCCTTCTTGGCTTTCAGGGCCGCATCTTTCTTGGCCTTCTTCTCCTCAGCCTGGATGTCTTTGAGGGTTCTAGGCTTGCTGTGAACGGCCTTTTCGATCAGGTCATCCATGGCTTTGCCCTTCTCAAAGGAGACATCCCGGATGAAGAACAGCTCCGGCGTCTTGAAGATGGATAGGGTCTTGGAGAGCAGCGTCCGTATCTTCTTGGCGTTGTTGTTAAGATAGTTGACCAGCTCATCGGCCTTCTCTTCCTGAACGTGGGAGCAATAGACCTTGCAGTAGGAATAGTCGTCGGTGACTTTGACTTCATTGATGGAGGCAAACTGAGTTATCGGATCCTTCAGCTGATAGATGATGATTTCCGAAAGATTCCGCTGAATGATCTCATTGACCCGTCCCTTTTTGTCAGCCATTCTTCTTGACCTCCTCCTCACCGAAAGCCTCTAAGGTGTCGCCGACCTGCAGATCGAAGTTATCGTTGAGGGTCGCACCGCACTCGAAGCCTTCCAGCACTTCCTTGGCATCATCCTTGAAACGTTTCAAAGAGGATAATCGGGTCGTCAGCTGCAGATCCTTGCCGCGGAAGACACGGATCTTGGCCGAGTTGGAAAGCTTGCCGTCGGTGACATAGAGACCGGCAATCTGACCGACCTTGCTGGCCTTGAAAAGAGAACGGACTTCGGCATGGCCGTAGACGACTTCCTCGAAGACAGGAGCCAGTTTTCCCTTCAAAGCATCTTCGACATCCTCCAGCAGCTTGTAAATGATATCGTACTCACGGACTTCGACCTTCTGCTCCTTAGCCATATCCTTCATGGCCGGCGAGACCTGAACATCGAAGGCCAAGACAACGGCCTTGCTGGCACTGGCCAAGATGAGATCACCCTGGGTGACATCACCGGTCGTGCAGTGGAGCACATTGAGCTTGGCGCCGGGCACATCGACTTTGGCAAGACTCGCGGCCAGGGCTTCGACGGATCCCTGGGTATCGGCCTTGACGATGAGGTTGATGGTCGGCGTGCCGCCGTTGGCCGCGGACTGAGCGACATCGGCAAGCGACACACCCTGATCACCCTTGCCAATCATCGACTGCGCACGTTTGGCAGCGGCATCCCGGGCATACTTCTCGCTCGTGAAAGCCATGAAACGGTCACCGGCGGTCGGCACCCCGGAAATACCGGTCACGCTTACGGGCGTCGAAGGCGGGGCAACCTTGAGGCCTTTGTTGAATTCGTTGCTCATCTTACGGACCTTGCAATAATACTGACCGATGGCGAGGTAATCGCCGACGTGAAGCGTGCCGTTCTGCACCAGTAAGGTTGCCTTGGCACCTTCATGCTTATCCAGCTCGGCCTCAATGACGGAACCGATGGCCGGACGGTCATTGGTGGCCTTGAGCTCCATCAGCTCGGCTAAGGTCAGAAGACCTTCCAGAAGCTGATCCACGCCTTGGTTCTTCTTGGCAGAGATGTTGAACATCATCGTGTCGCCGCCCCAGTCCTCGCTCATCAGGCCGAGACCGGCTAACTGCTGCTTGACCTTATCCGGCTGAGCACCCGGTTTATCGCACTTATTGATAGCAACGATGATCGGAACTTTGGCCGCTTTGGCATGATCGAGGGCTTCAACGGTCTGCGGCTTGACGCCATCATCGGCGGCAACGACCAGAATGACGATATCCGTCATGGAAGCACCGCGGGCACGCATTGCCGTGAAAGCTTCATGGCCAGGGGTATCCAAGAAGGTGATTTTCTTGCCGTTGATGGTCTTCTGGTAGGCACCGATTTCCTGCGTGATGCCACCGGCTTCGCCGGAAGCCACGTTGGAGTGGCGGATGCAGTCAATCAAGGTCGTCTTGCCATGGTCGACGTGTCCCATGATGGTGACGACGGCCGGCCGCGGATCAATATCGCCGTCTTTGTTGAAAATCGGGATGCGGGTGAAATCATCGCTGGTGGCATTTTCGTCCTTCTTGAAGTCGAGATTGTTGTTGATGCAGATTTCGGCAATCAGATCATCGTTTAAGGTGGTGTTCAGGGAAATCATCTTGCCTTCCATCAGAAAGGCCTTGATGGTGTCGCTGGCCGAGATGCCTAACCGTTTGCACAGCTGATCCAGCGTCATCGGACCGGAGTAGACAAAGACACCGTTTTCGACTTCGCCTTGGTTCTTCTTGCCGAAAGCCGGCTTCATACCGTTGATATTCTTACTCATTGGGTATCCTCCTTGGATAAACTTCCCGTCTCTCCCATATCCTTCTTCAAGAGATCATAGATTGGCTTGGCCAGATGTTCATCCCGGATGCCGACAGCCTTCATCGAAGCATAACCACAGCTGATGTGAATCGGGTAATCCCCGGTATAGTCGAGAATCACGATGTTCTTGGAATCCTTGCAGGACTCGCGCAAGTCATCATGAGCCCGCCGGGAGCCTTGCGGGGTCAGAATCAGGAGAGCAATCTGACGTTTGGCCAGCCGCTCATCCAGCTCCATCCCGACCGCCAGGCCATGCTCTTTCCGGGCAAAGCCGAAATACGTCTCTAATTTCTTCTTTTCAGCTTCGGTGAGCATGCTCGCTAAGCTCCTTTTCCAAAGCACTGACATCGGCCCCTTTGCTATAGCGCTTCAGGCTATGGCGTTTAAGGACCAGGTCCAGGCTTTGACCGTCTTTGCTGACATAAATGCCTCGGCCCGGCAAGGAATAGGACGAATCCCAAACGAGGGTTCCGTTCTGGTAAACCAGCCGGAACAGCTCGTCTTTGGGATAGATCCTGCGGGTGAAGACATCCATCCGCTTTACCGGGTAAGGCTTTTTCATCGTTTTGTTTACTTCTTATCGTCGTAATACTTATCGTAATCATCCTCGTCGACGTTGATATCAGTCTCCTCATCGGTCGGACCATTGACATCGCCGTTCTTCTCCTGCTCTTCCATGGCCTTCAGCTCTTCCTCAGTGTAAATCGGCATCGCATTGGCCGGAGTGGCAGCCGGAGCATTGCTACTAGGCGTCTCTTCATCCTTCTTATGGTCATCATGGTTCCAGCGCTTGTGATAGGAGTGGGTTTCGCTGGGTCCCTTCTTGGAGGACAAGGCAGCTTCGAGCTCTTCAAGAGAAATCTTAGGTTTGTTCTTGATCTCGATGTGCTCGACCGGAGCAACCGGCGTCTCGACAGGCTTGGCTTCACTGACCGGACTGGCAGCAACAGGGGTGGCAGCCGTCGGTTCGGCAGCAGCCGCCGGAACGACAGGCGTCGCTTCCGGAGCCGGAGCAGAAACTTCGGCCGTGGCAGCCGGAGTGGTTTCCGTGGCAGTCGGCTGAGCTTCCGCGGTAGCGGTAGCTTCCGGAGCCTGGGCTTCGATAGCCTTGTTCATCTCAGCAACCTGCTTCTCAATATCCGGAACCAGGGTATACTTCAGGCCTTGCTTGATGGCTTCATCGGCCTGTAAGACGGAGATGGTGGCCATGGTGATCTTGCTGGCCAGACGGACGTTGACACCGGCAGAGCCGATGGCGACACCTTGGTTGCCATTCATCACGACGACGGTGATCTTCGGATACTCATAGCCTTTATCCTTTTCCAATTCGGAATAGTGGACATTCGGATCAAAGAAATCATCCGGGCAGGTCATACCGATGACGGTAGCCGGTTTCATCGCTTCGATGATCTGTTCAGCCTTGTTGGTCTTATAAGCCAGGATATCGATCTTTTCGCCATGGAGTTCGCTCATCACGGCCTTGACACGGCTGGACTCAGGTCCGATGCAGGTACCGATCGGATCGATGTTCGGAACGGTGGCTTCGACAAAGACCTTGGTGCGACGGCCAGCCTCACGGCTGATGGCACGGATCTTGACTTCGCCGGTCTGCAGTTCCGGAACGTTGCGCTCCAGAAGCTTCTGAATGAAGAAATCGCTGGAACGGGAAATCACCAGCGAAGGCGGATTCATCTTATTCGAGACATCGCTGAGATAAACGAGAACCCGTTCACCGGTGGTGAAGGAATCCTGAGGAATCAGGTTGCCCTTCCGCAAGAAACCATCGGCCTTGCCGAAGGATAACTCATAGGAACCGGCTTCCGGCTCCGCCTTGGTGACGGTACCTTCGATGAGACCGCCGATCTGGTTGGAGTAGACGGCTAAGATGGCCTGACGGGAGGCATCCTTCAGCTTGGAAAGATAAAGCTGCTTGACCCGACGGACATAGGCCTTGTCAAGAAGCTTGACGTCGAAAGGAATCTCGACGGAATCGCCAATCTTGCAATCCGGCTTGATGGCCTGGGCATCCTCTAACGAAATCTGGTAGCAGTCATCGACGATGTCATCTTCGTTGCAGACGATCTTCACATCGAAGATCTTGAACGAGGAGAAGTCCTCGTTGAAGACGACATTGGCCTTGACGAGATCCTTGACCGGATCGGTGCTGTCCCGATCCCGGTAAAGACCCGGATAGGACCATTCGAGGTAGGCCTGAGCCATCGCGGAAGTGATGATATCCGCAATCTGCTGAGACGAGACCATCGAATCCTTCTGAATGTCGCCGATGGCCGTGACAAAGGAATCCGACTGGACTTTGCCAGTGATGAGATTCACATCCTCGGCCTTCTTGCTCTTCGAGCGAGTCTTCTTCACCGGAGCAACCGGTGCTTCCGTCTCGGCCGTCTCAGGCGTCGTCTTGGCGACAGCAGTTTTGTTTTCTTCTTCGGACATGATGTTACATTCTCCTTTAATATGTTAGCCGTTAGGCCTTGTAACCCATACGAATCGAACGGATGTCAGCCGGATGGAAGGTGCGTTTCTTCTTCTGACCTTTAAGGAAGTAGAGAACCATCAGGGTCGTGCTATCGGCACTGACAGCCTTGGCCGTCAGTTTCTCGCCGGTCGCAAGGACGAGGTCGAGGTAGTGGTCGGCAAGCTTAGGAAGATCAGCGAAGGGAATCTCCCTTTCGCTGCCCCCGGAACCGATGTCCAGCAGATAGCTTTCGTCGCCGGTATCGAGCTTATCCAGCAAGGGATTGACCTTGTCGGTGTAGGCTTCAATGGTGGGCAGATCGATGGCATAGTCCTTATCGATCAGAACTTCCAGGGTCGGACCGTTCTCGGCCGACGGCAGGAACTTTACAGAAACCAGAGTCAAGCCCATCTCATCGGCAGTTTTCTGAAGAATGCTGCGGATGTCAGCTAACGTCGTTTCGGTCATACGACCCCCTTTTAACAAAGAAAGAGTGAACCCAAAGGAGGGCTCACTCTTAATTCGTTGATTAAGAATGCTTATTAGGACTAACCTAATAACCAAAATTTCAAGACTTCATTTTGGCGCTAACATTATACCAAACCAAGAAAAAGAGTGTCAATTCAATTCGGATTATTTTAAAATAGTTCGGTTATCAAAATATGATCACAAAAGTATCACAGGCAGTACGGCGCCATCTGGCTTGCTTTATCTTCGGGCCGGCTTTGAAGATGGTGGAAGCCATCTTCGATCTGCTGATTCCGCTGTTTATGAAGACGATCATCGATTTAAGTTTCCACACCCAGACCAGCGTCATCACCCAGGGCATCGGCAATTTCCTGAAACTCTTCGGCACCTGGATTCCGGACAATGCCAACCTCAACTATGCCATCATCGGCGGCGTCTGCATCCTGGTGATGGGCATTTTAGGCTTTGCCACCACCATGGTGACCCAGTATCTGGCCGCCAAGACCGCCGTGGCCGTCGGCACGGATGTCCGGGACTCGCTTTATGAGAAAATCCTCTCGCTGTCCCAGAAGGACCTCGAGATCTACTCCCTAAGCCGTCTGTTGACGGTGCTGAACGCCGATTCCTATCAGGTGCAGCAGGGCGTCCTCTTCTTCATCCGTCTGGCTGTCCGGGCGCCGTTCATCATCTTAGGTTCCCTCGTTATCTCCTTCCTTTTGGATTGGCAGATCGGCCTGGTCTTCTTAGCCTTAACGCCTCTGCTCATCCTTATCATCATTTTCATTATGACGAGAGCCAGCCGCAAATATCTGGCCATCCAAAGTCAGTTGGACGGGTTATCCAACCAGGCCAGCGATGATCTTGACGGCAGCAAGGTGGTCCGGGCTTTCAACCGGACGGACTATGAGAACCAGCGCTTTGAAAAGGCCTCCAAGGAGTATCAGGATGCCTCCATCGATGTCGGCAAGCTGAATTCTTTGATCAACCCTCTGACTTTTGCGCTGGTCTCGCTGGCGACCTTGGCCGTCGTCCTCTTGGGCGGGCTTTCCATGAACGCCACCTCGGCGGTGCAGCCTTCCACCATCATCACCGAAGTCGCCTATCTCGACCAGATCTTCCAGACGACGGTCCTATTGACCAACCTGATCCTTATCTTCACCAAGTCGGCTGTCTCCATCCACCGGGTCAATGATGTCTTAGCCATTCAGCCTTCCGTCAAGGAATGCCGGAAGCCGCAGCGGATCACGTTGGCACCCGGGGATGAGATTCTTCGCTTCGACCATGTCGATGCCCGCTATGCCAAGGAAGGCAACCTCGCCCTGACGGATATTGATTTCCGTCTCGCCAAAGGCCAGTCCTTAGGCATCATCGGCGGCACCGGCAGCGGCAAGTCGACCGTCATCAAACTGATGGAACGCTTCTTAGATCCGGTCGATGGAAAAGTATGGTACAAAGGGGTTGATTTGAAAGACTATTCTCTGAAAGGCTTACGGGAGGAGATCGGCTATGTCCCCCAGAAGTCGGTTCTTTTCAAAGGGACGATCCGTTCCAATATGCTTTTAGCCAACCCGAAGCTGACGGATTCGGAGATTCATCATATGTTGGCGATGGCGATGGCAGAGGACTTTGTCAGTGCCCTGCCGTCAGGCTTAGACAATCCGGTCGAGGAGAGTGGCAAGAACTTCTCCGGCGGCCAGCGTCAGCGTCTTTGCATTGCCCGGGCGTTAGGGAAGTCTCCGGAAGTGCTGATCCTGGATGATTCGACCTCGGCACTGGACCTCTTGACGGATAAAGCCGTCCGGGACAATCTCAGCCGCGATTATCCGGGCCTGACGAAAGTGATCGTCTCCCAGCGGATTGCCACCATCAGCCACTGCGACCTCATTCTCGTCTTGGAAGGCGGCAAGATTCTGGCTCAGGGGAAGCATGACGAGTTACTGAACTCCTGCCCTGCCTACAAAGAAACCTTTGAGTCGCAGACCCAGAGGGAGGCTTAGCCATGGATTACCGCAAACGCTTCTGGTCGTATCTGAAACCGCAGAAGAAGTCCCTCGTCATCCTGGCTTTGACGGTGCTGGTCTTTTTGCTATGCCAGCTTTCCCTGCCGCTGATTGTCGGTAAAAGCGTCGATACCTTCGGCTACATTGATTCCAGCACCGGCGTGTTCCAATATACCCTGAGTGATAAGGCTAACCAGCAGACCCTGGTTCTCTTACTGTCTGTGGCCCTGGTCTTAGCCGTCATCGGTTCCGTCAGTGACTTTGCCTTTGAATACGAAGTCAGCAAGATGTCCCAGAAGATGGTCAAGGAGATGCGGGATGACCTCTTCCATAAGTTCAATTCCGTCTCCATCAGTACCTTGTACGGCTTATCGACCGGTGACTTGGTGCAACTGGAGATTGGCGATGTCGAGAATGTCGCCCAAGGCATCTATTCCGTCTTCAAGCAGCTGATCCAGGGCGTGATTGCCATCGTGATCACGATCGTGATGATGTTTGTCACTAACTGGATTCTGGCTTTAGGCGTGATTCTGCTCTCGCCATTAAGCATCGTGATGAGCAAGTTCGTCGCCTCGTTCTCACACCGCTATTTCAAGAAGCAGGCCAAGCTGATGGGGGAACTGACTTCCTTGTCTTTGGAGACCATCAACAACACCGAACTGGTGCAGTCCCTCAATGCCGAAGAAAACTGTCTTGCGGAGTTCAGGCACCGGGATGAAGAGTTACGGAAACAGGGAAAGATTGCCCAGTTCTCTGCGTCCTGGACCAACCCGACGACCCGGCTGGTCAATAACACGATCTATGCCCTGATCGGCATCAGCGGCATCATCATGATCGGCTTCACCCCGAGCTATCCGATCCTAGCCATGACGGTCGGCCGGCTTTCCAGCTTCCTCTCCTATACGACCGAATACACCAAGCCGTTCAATGAGATTTCTTCCGTCGTCAGCGAATATGAGACCGCCCAGTTCTCCTTCAAACGGATCGATGCCTTCCTAGCCAAGGAGGATGATGTGGATAATGGAACGACGGCCTTGAGAGAGCCGGTCCATGAGATCTGCTTTGCGGCGATGGATTTCCATTATGCTCCCAAGCAGAAGCTGATCGAGAACTTCAATCTGACGATCAGACAGGGTCAGAAAGTCGCCATCGTCGGACCGACCGGCGCCGGCAAGTCGACCCTGATCAATGTGCTGATGCGCTTCTATGATCCGACCGGCGGCAAAGTCCTTTATAACGGCATTGATGGGTTAAGCATTCCAAAAGCAAGTTTACGTTCCTCCTTCGGGATGGTGCTTCAGGAGACCTGGATTTTCTCGGGAACGATTCTCGACAATGTCCGCTACGCCAAACCCGAAGCCACCGATGAGGAAGTCAAGGACGCCTGCCTCAAGGCTCATGCCGACAGTTTCATTCAGACGTTGCCGGAAGGCTACAACACGAAGATCTCGGCCCGCGGCGGCCTGAGCGAAGGCGAACGGCAGATGCTGACCATCAGCCGGGTGATGCTGAAAGATCCGGACATCGTGATTCTTGATGAAGCGACCAGTAACGTCGATACCCGCACCGAAAAGCAGATCACCGATGCCTTTGACCGGATTCTCTACGGGAAGACTTCCATCGTGATCGCCCACCGGCTCAGCACCATTCGCAAGGCCGACACGATCCTTGTCCTCAAGGACGGCGGCGTGGTCGAGATGGGCAGCCATAACGAGCTGATGGCCAAGCACGGCTTCTACTACGATCTCTACTCCTCCCAGTTCAAGTAACCGAAAATCCCAGACTCTGCGCGGCAGGGATTGGGATTTTTTTATTTGGACTTAGAGCTGACCTAAGGAGGTCAGGTAGCGTTCCAGGATGACGGTGGCAGCCGCGGAATCGATGTTCTTGTGCTGCTTCTTGGCATTTTGGCCGTTGTCATGAAGGATCTGACTGGCTTCGGTGGTGGAATAGCGTTCGTCCTGCTTGATGACAGGGATGGTGGGGAAATTTTGGCTGAGAAGCTTGATGAAATCCTCGACGACAGGCGTCATCTCACAGGGGTCGCCGGAGGGGAAAGTGGGATAGCCGATGACGAAGGTCTCGACTTTCTCAACGGATAGCACCTCTTTGAGATCCTGGATGGCTTCGTCAAAGGCCATCAGATGGAAACGGTAATTGGTTAACGGAGTCACTAAGAAGCCACTGCGGGAAATGGCTAGCCCGAGGCTGCCTTTCCCTAAATCGAGACAGAGAACGTTCTTTTTCATCTACTTCAGATAGCCCACTAGCGCTTTCTTGGCATCGTCGAAATGGCTGAGGTCCTTCGTTCCGCCGAAGGCACAGTCCGGACGGCCGCCGCCCGAGCCTAAGAGAATCTGGGCAAGGCTCTTCATCAGGACACCGGCCTTGAGACCGGCATTGTTCTTGCCGACCGCCACGACCAGATCCTTCTTCTCGCCATTGTCAAAGGCTAAGAAGAGGACCAAGGACGGATGTTTGTCAATCAGCTTATGAGCCAGGGAATCTTCCTGTTCATGGGTCATTGACTTCAAGGTTAGAGCCAAGAGCTCCTTGCCGTTGACGGTTTCGATCTTGTCTTCCAAGGAACCCATCAGGTTGGTGGTGCTTTCCTCGCGTAAGGCCTTGATGGTGCTGTTAAGGTCCGCCATCTGGTCATTGAGGGACATCAGCTTCTGACGGACGCCCTTATCGGAGTTGAGGCTTAAGAGATCGGCCGCCTCATTGATCATCGACTGTTTTTCCTTGAGGTAGTCATACGCCTTCAGTCCGGTATAGGCCGTGATCCGGCGGATGCCGGCCGAGACCGCGCCTTCGCTGACGATCACAAAGAGATTGATGTCGGCCGTATTGCTGACATGCAGACCGCCGCAGAACTCGGTGGAATACTCGCCCATCTTGACGACCCGGACGACATCCCCGTATTTCTCGGAGAAGAGATGCATGGCATTGAGCTTCAGGGCTTCTTCCTTCGGCATCAGGGTGACACTGACCGGGAGAGCCGCAAAGATCTTCTCATTGACCCGACGCTCAATCTGGTTGAGCTGATCGGCGCTGAGCTTATTGTCGCTGTTGAAATCCAAGCGGAGGTTCTCGCTGTCATAGTAAGCACCTTCCTGATGGAGATCCGGCGAGACGATTTCCTGCAGAGCCTTCTGCAGCAAGTGCGTGGCCGAGTGGTTCTTGCGGATCAAAGCCCGCTTATCGAAGTCCGGCGTTTCCGTTAAGATATCGCCGACCTTCAAAGCACCATAAAGCACCTTCACATGGAGCAGATGCTGTCCGTGGTTAGCGGGGATGACGTTGGTGACTTCACCTTCGAAGGCAGCATTCTTGACAAAGCCGGTATCGGCAACCTCGCCGCCCATTTCGGCATAGAAGTTGGTCTTATCGAAAGCAACATCGCCTTCTTCGTCAAGGGAATCGGTTTTGACGCCGTTAACGAAGATGCCGGTCACTTTGCCGTCGACCTTGCCATCATCATAGACAAACTCACTGGGCGTCGTGAAGGCAATCAGATCCTTGGACTGCAGTCCGAACGACTGACGGTCGCCACGGGACTTTCTAGCCAGCTCCTTGGAATCGTTCAAGAGCTTGGTATAGCTATCTTCATCGACCTTCTTGCCGGCATCCTCGGTGATTTCCTTGGTCAGCTCATAGGGGAAGCCATAGGTATCGGCTAGCCGGAAAGCATCCTCACCGGATAAGACCGTTCCCGGCTTATCGAGGTAGTTGGCTAAGAGCTTCTCGCCGTTCTTCAGCGTTGAGGCAAACTTATCCTCTTCGTTCTTGATCATCTTGATGGTCCGGTCTTCATGCTCGGAGAGATACGGATAGTAGTGGGCCATGTTGGAAACAACTAACGGCACAAGATCGGACAGGGAGCCGGCATCCAGACCGATGGTCTGAGCATAACGGCTGGCCCGACGGAGCAGTCTCTTCAGGACATAGCCCCGGCCATCATTGGAGAAGACGGCGCCATCAGCCAAAGCGAAGGTGATGGAACGGATGTGATCGGCGATGACCCGGTAGGCTAAGCGGTTCTTGCCTTCATAAGGCACTTTGGAACGCTTGGCGATCTCGTTGATATACGGCATGAAAAGATCGGTCTCGAAGTTGGTATCCGTCCCCTGCATGATGCAGGCGATACGCTCCAAGCCGGCACCGGTATCGATGTTCTTCTGCGGCAGCGGCTTATATTCGCTTCTGGGTTTGCCAGGTTCGCTGTTGAACTGGGAGAAGACGATGTTCCAGAGTTCGATGTAACGGTCGTTCTCCAGATCATCCTGAACCAGCTTGACGCCGAGACCCTGCGGATCCCACTTCTCGCCGCGATCGTAGTTGATTTCCGTATCCGGGCCGCACGGACCCTCGCCGATTTCCCAGAAGTTGTTCTTGCAGGGAACCATGTTCTTCGGATCCATGCCGCACTTGACCCAGAGGTTAAGGGTATCCATGTCATCCGGATAATACGTGATGTAAAGACGGTCCTTGTCCAAGCCGAAATTCTTCGAATTGGTCAGAAGATCATACGCCCACGGAATGACTTCCGGACGGAAGTAATCGCCGATGGAGAAGTTACCCAGCATTTCAAAGAAGGTGTGATGCCGGGCCGTATGGCCGACATTGTCGATATCGTTGGTACGGATGCACTTCTGGGCATTGGTAATCCGCCGATGCTTCGGAGTCAGGGTGCCATCGAAATACTTCTTTAAGGCGGCGACACCGGCATTGATCCACAAGAGTGTCGGATCATTGTTCGGGATCAGGGATGCCGACGGTTCAATATAATGGCCGTGGTCTTTGAAGAAGTTAAGCCACGTATCACGGATTTCATCACTTGTCATGTTGCGCATTTGGAATATCTCCTTGTTCAGATTTACCGGTTAACGATTATACTACGAAAGCCAAGCGTTACGCCCGAGAAAATGGCATTCCCGGATAAAAAGGACGAAGAGAAGGAAAAACAAGGCCTTGGCTGACTAGACAAACCCCTTCCGGCAAACTAAACTAAAGGGAAGATAAAAAGGTTATCTTTTATTAGCGGAGGTGTCCTTATGAAAAAACAATGGGTCGGCTGGTCTTTGGCTCTGGTCTTGCTCCTTTCCGGCTGCCAGCATAATTCCTCGGCCTCCGCGACTTCCGGCAATTCCTCGGCCTCGGATTCGAAGCTTGTCCGTACCTCCTCGATTACTTTGGATCAGACGAGTCTTTCGTTAGTCATCGGCGACAAAGTGACCTTGATGGCAACGATTCTGCCTGCCAATGCCTCGGATAAGGTGATTTCCTGGTCGAGTCTGGATGAGACGGTGGCAACCGTGGACAGCGGAAAAGTCACAGCCGTCGGAAAAGGCACCTGTGTTCTTTTGGCCGCCAGTGGTTCTCAGGTGGCGACTTGCTATGTAACGGTCACAGAGAAAGCCACCAGCATTCTTCCTTTGGAACGGACCGGAACCATGAAATCGGTTATCTCCCTCTCGGCCAAAGTCGGGACCGAGACCAAGACTTTTGCTACCAACATCTACTGCCCGGCCAAAGTCGACTATCTGAGCAAGGATTCTCTGATTCAGTTAGGGACCGGAACGGATATGACCATCAAAGCCGATCTCACCGACGGCTTAGCCACTCCGGCCGGGACGGATGCTAACGGCAACGCCACGGCAGCGGTCACCAGTGCGGAGCAGACTCAGAAGAATCTTAAGGCCGTCCGGGATTTATCCAATCTGCCGTCCTTCTTCACTCTTTTCGATGCGTTCATCCCTGACAGCGACAGCCTGAAAGCCGAGATTCCGGGCGCCTACAAAGCCTTCGGAGCCGGCATGGACGGCGTCTATAACAAAGTCAGCGGCAAGACCGGAGACGATCTGGCCAATACCATCAGCACCATGCCGAAGGAAATCCTCAACTTCTATCAGAAGGGGATGACTTCCGCAGCCGGCGAGTATTCGGCCTCGACGGCGTCGCAGGCCCGATATTACGCCTATCAGGATACTTCCAAATCCGATGTCGCCACCCAGCTGGCCACCGTCCTTTCGGCGTTAGCCTCCTTGGATTACAGCGACCCTTCCAAACTGCAGAAGACGGATTTCATTGCCGTGATGAATTCCTTGGTGGCTGACGGCACTCTCATCACCGACAAGCAGAATCAGGAAATCAAATATGCCGGCCAGGCGTTAGGCATCCTGTTAGTCCTCTTTGCCGGTGGCTTCAACATCGATAAGACGACCACGACGGATACTTCCGGCAGAGAAAGCCTTCACTTCTCCATCTATCTGACCGAAGAAGGCAAGAACCGGGCCAAGAATGCTCTGCTTTCTGCCTTAGGCTATTCTTCCGCCTCAACCTATACCGCGGCGATGGGTACTTTACTGGATGAACTCAAGATCAATTCCCTATCGACCGATTTCACCCTCTACAAGGATCCGGTAACCAGTTACACCCATTTCCAGGATTTCGATTTCCTTTTCAGCTTCGATACCGGCAGCGGCAGCGAAAGCCATATCTCCTACCAGTTTGCCTTAGCCGATGCCCGGACTACCTTAGGGACCGGCTTCTTCGATCAGGAAGATGCTCTGCAGGCCAAATTCAAGGCTGCCAGGGTCGGTTTTGATGCCTTCTATCCGCGGATCAGCGCCAACGTTCCTTATTATGACGGGGATGCTCCCATCAGCGGCGTCGGCATCGATAAGGCCAGCGGGGAGGCTATTTCGAAAGCCGCCACGGATTATTCCTCCTTGGATACCGATATCCAGTTCATGCTGACGGAGAAAGTGACCCCGACGACCATCTTAAGCCAATACACGACGGGGCGTACGGAACTCACCAACGGCATTACCGCCAGCAAGAAGAACACCACCCTTTCGATGAGCACCATCAAGACCAGCTTTGACAGTGCCTGCGGCTACAAGAATTTCGGTCTGGCCCTGTCGGAGACGGATGCCAGCGAATATCAGCGGGTCGTCAGTGCCGAGCAGAGCTATCTGACGAATTTGGCGACCAAAGTCACGACCTCGCTTTCCGCGTTGAAGGCTTTGACCGTGACGAGCAGCGAGGACACCATCAAAGCCGCCTTGGATACCGCCTACAAGATTGTTTCCGAAGACTATGTTTCCCTGATGCCGTCGACACTTGTCGGCGTTGTCATTAAGCCTATCTATCCGACTTCTCTCTTTGTCAGCGATACATTGGTCAGTCAGGTCGAATTGCTGACGACCAACTCCGAGACGAGTGACACGGATGTCACCTTGTATAATCTGGAGAATGCTCTGACGGAGGCTTTCGAGATCCTCTATAAGAAGACCGTCGCTTCCGGAACGGATGAAGCCACCTTCACCAAGGTGATGGATGACAGCTATACCGCGACACCTCTTTTGGTGACGACGTATCTTACCAAGGGTATCGTCGGCTATGACTCCAACGGACTGAACCTCACCTATAACCAGAGCAAACTTCACAGCGATCTGGTGGCCGATGCCACATCGTTAGCCCAGTACACCAGTTTGTCACTGAGTGTCATCCGGGACAAACGGACGGCCGGCTATTTAGCCTACGGTGAACTGAATACCGTGGCCAATACTTCCGGAGCCACCTTGCTTGAGAAGACTGCCGCCAAAGCCAAGTGGGCTTTGGAAGCTGCCACGCTGCAGTCCTTCTACCAGCAGTACCAGGGAGCTGAGACCAATCTTTTCGGCAAGAGCATCAACGAGGTCGATTCCTTCGTCAGTCTCATCGCCGATGGCAATGCGCTGAGTTCCTCTTTTTAAGCTTTTCCTTTTGGGATTCCGTTGACTAGGGTATAATCTTTCCGGTAACAGTCATGATCAAGATACAGAACCTTTCGAAGGCTTTCGGTACGAAGCTGGCCGTGAAGGATCTGACGGTCGATTTCAACGACGGCGAAGTCGTCGGCCTTTTAGGACCTAACGGTGCCGGCAAATCCACGACCATCAAGATGATCACCGGCATCCTGACGCCGACGAAGGGCGATGTCCTGATTGACGGGCATTCGATCACCCATGATGCGCTCTTAGCCAAGCAGAGCATCGGCTTTGTTCCGGACAGTCCGGATATGTTCTTAGGCATGACGGGTGCGGATTATCTGGCTTTCATTGCCACGGTTTTCCATATGGACAAGGATCAGGCCAAAGCCAAGAGCCTTGCCTTAAGCAAAGAATTCAATCTCGACGATGTCCTCAACGATCTCATCATCAACTATTCCCACGGCATGCGGCAGAAGATCTTCGTCATCGGCTCCTTGTTGCATGATCCCCATAACTGGATTCTGGATGAACCCTTGACCGGCTTAGATCCGGAGGCGGCTTTCCAGGTCAAAGCCAAGATGAAGGATATGGCCCATAACGGCTGCAGCGTCCTTTTCTCGACGCACGTCCTCGACGTCGCCGAGAAGGTCTGCGACAAAGTGGCCATCATCAACCATGGCGAACTGATCTTCTTAGGCACCCTTGAGGAGCTGCGGGCCAAGGAGAACATCGGCGGAGGCGACCTCGAGGACCTCTTCCTGAATCTGACCCGCTGATGAAAGACTTCTTCACGCTGGTGAAGGCCATCTCGGCCTCCACGATGTCGGTCGGCCGCAGCCGGAACGGCAAGACCGTCAAACCTCATTCGGTATCGCTGAGCCAGATTCTTTCGGCACTGATGATTGCCGCCATTTTCACCTGGGAGTTCTGCCGAGGCCTTCTGGCCTTAGTGGCTGTCGGGGGCAGCGGCGGCTCGTTAGAGGGCTATCTTCGGATCACGCTGGCCGGCTTTATCGGCTTTGGCTTCTTCATCACCCTCTCGTTTACGCCGTCCATCTTCTTCCAGACCAACAATGACATGTTCACGGCCTTGCCGATCTCGGGGGACCGTCTCTTTCTGGCTCGATTAGTTCTATCCCTTTATCTGACGTTCATGTACGGCGGGCTGCTTTTCCTGGCATGCTCGCTGGCTACCTGCATCATTCTTTCGTTAGGGATCCTTTCCTATGCCTTTGCCGTACTGATTTCGCTCTTGCTGATCCTAGTGATTCCCTGCCTTAGTTTCATCTGGATCAACTTCCTGTCCGGGTTTGTCGATTTCAAGACCAACCGGGTGGGTTCTTTGATCTGCAATATCGTGAGCGGCGTGATGGGTTCCTTGATGATCATGGTGAGCAGCTTCACGACCTCCTATCTGACCGGTGTCACGAGTGCCGCCAGTGCGGATTCGATGATTACGACAGCCAGCGGGATTACGTCCTTCATGTCCTGGATCGGATTCCTTCCGGAAAAGAGCATTCTTCTTTTAGAAGCTCAGGATGGTTTATTCTTCCTAGTTTTTGTTGGCGTGGTTCTGTTAGCCCTGGCCCTGACTTTCATTCTCACCCGGAAGAGCTACCTCAGCCATCTCGGCCTTACCCATGAGCCGAAGAAACGGAAGCTCACTCCGGCAGAGAAAGAACATCAGCTGGAGAAGTCCTTTGCCCGGGTCAGTCATCCGACCTTGCTTTTCTTCCATCGGGAGATGGGCAACTACCGGGCGCAGATGCTGGTGGTGCTGACGTCGCTGATCTATCCGGTGTCCTTAGCTATTCCGCTGCTGATCACGTTGGCTCTGATGGTGAAGCAGCAGGAGTTTGCCTCGACTCCGTATGTCGGAGAAATCATAGCCTGCTGTTTCATGACGATATCTCTTTACGTCCCGATGTTTCCTTTCTGTGCCATGTCCTTGGAGAAGAAGAACATCGCTACCTTGAAGAGCTTCCCTATTTCCCAGAAAAGGCTGACGCTGACAAAGCTCTTGCCCAGCGTTGTCTTCACGCTTCCTATCTATGCGGTGCTGGTGGTGGCTTTCGGCGTGGTCGACCAGGCGGGCTGGTCCAGCTGGGTGAACCTGATCTTAAGCGGACTGGGGTATCTCAGCCTGAACCTGTCGCTTTGCTATTATTTAGGAATCGTCTTTGTCAATTTCAATTATGATGCCATCAGCGACTTGCTGAAGAAGGGACCGGGGCCGCTCCTTTCCAATCTGCTGCAGTTCCCTTTGACCGGATTGGTGGTCGGCTTAGAGGCCTTAGGCTATACGCTGGTTCAGGATTATTATCTGGGCGGGATTCTCGTCTTAGCCGTGTTCGGCGGACTCAGCTTCCTGTTTGTGAAGCTCAGTGAGAAGCGTTCGGCTAAGCTCATGAAAGAGGATATCGGATTCTAAGGATGAAAAAAGCCGGAAACCGATGAGGATTTCCGGCGGCTTTTTCTGGTGACCCTGGGGCGATTCGAACGCCCGGCCCACTGCTTAGAAGGCAGTTGCTCTATCCAACTGAGCTACAGGGCCATAAAAATGGCTTAAAAGCCTAATAATAATATACCAAAGAGCCCGTTAGTTCAAGAGAACGGGATGACTTTATTCCAAAAGGGGTTTCTTGTCTTTTCGGATTGTCTTTTCCTATCTTTCCTGTGTCAGGTTTGCTACAATGAACTATCGTGAACCTTAGGAGCAGAAAGCATGGATAACAAAGAACTCTCAGCGATGCGGAAAGAATTCAAGTATCTCGAGAAGCGAATCAAGGAAGAAGACCGGATCGTCGTGTATCGGCATGTCTCCCCGGATTTCGATGCCCTCGGGGCGCAGATGGGCTTGGTCACCTGGATCAAGGAGAACTTCCCCAAGAAGGAAGTCCGCTTTGTCGGCGACGTCCATCCGACCTTCATGCCTAGCCTTTTCCCCTATCCGGAAAAACTGGATGAGAGCTGGTACCGTCAGCAGCATCTGGCCATCACGGTCGACGTCTCTGATTCCAAACGGGTCAGCGAGAATCACCTCTCCTTTGCCAAGGAAGTGATCAAGCTCGATCATCATCCCTTACCGCAGCCGGAATATTCCTTCGGCAATTTCCTCATTGTCCATCCGGACCGCCCGGCGGCCAGTGAGATCCTCGCCTTGTTCTTCCTTTCCCGCGGACATAAGCTGAAGCTGAGCGCCAAAGCAGCCAGCTACTTATATACCGGCATCGTCGGCGATACCGGACGCTTCCTTTACGAGGATACCGATGCCGGCACCTTACGGCTTTCGGCGGCGCTCCTGGATTGCGGGGTGGATAAGACGGCCATTTATGATCAGATGTATGAGACCGACTTACGGCGGATGAATATCCTGAAGTTCTGCCTGGACAACTTCCATATGACGGCCAAAGGCACCTGCTATTATGTCTTCACTCAGAAGGACATGGATGCCCTGCAAATGACGGCGGATGAAGGCAACCTTCACATCAATACCTTCCGTACGATGAAAGGCGTCCGCTGCGTCTTAAGCATCACCGAAGACGTCAACAGCCATAACTTCCGGGTGTCGCTCCGTTCGGCCAAGATCAAAGTCGCGCCGGCGGCGCTGAAGTTCGATGGCGGCGGCCATGACTTTGCGGCCGGCTGCAAACTCGACAGTCTCGATCTGCTTCCGAAGCTTCTGGAAGTCTGCGACGAATTAGTTTAAATCAGTTATTGAGTCGCTGGTCTGGATGCTTAGACCCTTGCTGGGGGAGTAGTCCCAGGAAGTATACGTCTTCGCCGAATCCTTAGTGAAACCGGTGGTCGCCTCAAAGGTGGCTTCCGCAGTCGAATCATAGACATAGAGGGCCTGGTAATCCAGGCCTTTTCCAAAGGCTTTCGAAAGGTCACTTGCATCGGTAAGGGTATCCCAGTTGATAAAGAGGATACGCTTGGCTTCTTTCTTGGAAAGATCGTTATAAAGATTGGAGAAGAACAAAGAAGCATCTTTTCCGTTAGTATCGCAAGTGATGATTTTCTGATAGGTATAGAACTTCAGGTAATTGGTGAGGCCGATAGGGTTGATGTAGGCCCAGTTATCGATGAGGATGTCGGTTCGATACGTGTAGGTGTCCATCAGGGCAAAGAAGGACTTGGAGTCCTGGTTCTTAGCGGTGATGGTGATGGTCTTAACGACTTTTCCGCCGTTGAAGATCACCAGGGAGTTATCAGTGATCTCCGGCAAGCCGCTGACGCTGGCGTAATTGGAAAGCATGGCATAGGGCAAGGCCGCCTGGTAGGTTTTCTCATAATCCCAGGGGGCATAGTCGAAAAGAGAGCAGGTTCCGCAGCCCGGCGCATAGACGACGAGCGGGAAGGAGGCCTTTTTTGCCATCAGGTCCGTCAGGTCGGTTTCGAAAAGACGGCACGAAAGATAATAGGTGCTGTCTGTCTCCGTGCGGCTGACGACGGAGGACTGAAAGACCGGAACTTTCTCAACGGTAGAGTGGCAGCTTAAAAGCGGAAACGGCAGTGTCATCAGAAACAACAGTGCAGTCAGGGTCTTTTTCATCCGAGGTTTGCCTCAAGATAGCTTAAGCAAAGCTTGGCTTCCAAGGCCTGAGCCTTCGTGGCTAACTCGCTTAAGGCTTTCTGATAGGTGCTGCTGGTGGTATCGCCCAGACTGACTTTGGTGGAGCTTTTCAGGGTTTTGACATCCGCATAAAAGGAGGTCGTGTAGGAGAGGGTGCCGTCCTCATTGCGGAGAGGATCCTTGTCGTTAGCAAAAACAGAGGTGGTATGACCTGTTCCGTCGAAGGTGACCAGCGTCGGGACGACGCCGGTGGCTTGACCGGCCGGAGTCGTATAGCCAGGCATGTCGGTGAGATGGTATTTCTGGCAGAAGCTGGCCCAGCCGGCTAAGCCTTCCGTGGCCGTTGCCTCATCGCCGCTTCGTTTCTTGAGATAGTAGCCATCCACTTCAAAATAGTAGATGGAAAGGGACGGATTCTTCAGCAGATAGGAGTCCAGCACCTGCTGATGATAGTTCTTGCAGTCCGTGCAGCGCCGCCAAGTGAAAAGGACGGTTGTTTTGCCGCCTTCGCTGAGAGCTTTGTCCAAGGCCGTCGTGGAATAGCCCCACCAGTCGCTGGTGTCATCAACGTCGATGGCATAGCTATCGGCATAGAAGCCGGTCTGCTCCGGATCATGGGTAAACGTGTTTAAGGAAACATACCCATAGTCCACCAGGTATTGGCTGAGATTGGCTTCATAACTGTCGCTGCCGAAGACGCCGTTATGGGAATTGACGAGCTTCCCGCCGTTATAGAAAAGATAGGTCGGCGTTCCTTGAATCTGAGGGTAAAGCCGGGCATAGTCGCCGGTCTCATTGCTTTTATCCTCATAGGCTTCCTTGTAGGTGATGCTGTCGACGACGTAGACGAGCGTATGCGTCTTGGCGACATAGCTTTTGAGATTCACCAGGTCCGCGCCGCAGTAGTGGCAGCCGATGCGGCTGACCAGGATGACGGCGGCATCATAACGGGCGATGCTGTTCAGCAACGAGACATCCGGAATCAGCACATAGCTGTCGAGATCCTTGACCTGCGTCGTCGGGATTTTGGAACCGAACGTCTGCTGATAATAGTCTTGCTGAGAGCAGCCGGCCAACGAAAAAGAGGCGGCCAGCAGGATGAGCGCCTTAACGAACGTCGTTTGTTTGCTCATGGCGATGTCCTCCTCTCTTCATTATTGGCAAGAAATGAGACGGTTGTCCAACAGTCCGCTACAGACCTAAGATCCGGACCGTATCCAAGGCAATCATCAGTTCCTCGTCCGTGGGGATGACGACCACCGGGATCTTGCTCTCCTTGGCCGAGATGATGCCTTCCTTGCCAAGTTTGGTTTCGTTGTTGAGCTTGTCATCGATGACAATGCCTAAGGCTTCCTTGACATCGTCGAAGGCCATCTTCCGATAAAGCGGGGCGTTCTCGAAGACACCGGCCGAGCAGACGACCATATCGACATGGCCGAGTTTGCCGGCATACATCATCAGATAGTCGGCGATGCGGCTGGCATACATCTCCACGGCCAACGTCGCCTTCTTATCGCCCTTGAGGTAGGCTTCCTCAACATCCCGGGTATCGTTGGAGATGCCGGAAATGCCTAAGATGCCGGATTCATGGTTATAGATATCGTAGATCTCATCGGCCGACTTGCCGGTGCACTTGCAGAGATACGGCATGCAGCTAGGATCGATATCGCCGGTACGGCTGCCCATCATGACACCCGCCAGCGGAGTCAGACCCATGGAGGTGGCAACGCACTTGCCATCCTTCACGGCCGCCAGGCTGGCGCCGGAACCGATGTGGCAGGTGATGAGGTTCAGATGTTCTTTGGTCGGGAAGTATTCTTCCTTGGCGACCGTGGAGAGGTACTTATGGCTGGTGCCATGAGCGCCATAGCGGCGGACACCGTATTTCTCATACCATTCATAGGGGATGGCATACATGTATTCGACCGGAGACATGGTCTGGTGGAAGGCCGTATCGAAGACGGCGACTTCACCGACCGACGGCAGAGCCTTCTGGAAGGCACGGAAGCAGGTGAGATGGGCTTCGGCATGAAGCGGATCCAGCGGAATCAAAGAGGCAACCTTATCCGCCGTATCCTCATCGAAGACATGGGAATCATTGAAGTAGCTGCCGCCTTGGACGATGCGGTTGCCGACACCATTGATTTCATCCAAACTCTTGACGATCTTCTCATCGATCAGTCCATGCAGGACTAAGGAGACAGCGGCGGCATGGTCCTTGACCGGCAGGGTGACGCTCTTCTTGAAGCCGCCCGGCTTCTTGATGGTGAAGATGCCATCGTCGTGGCCGATGCGCTCGACGATGCCGCTGGTTAAGACATGGCAGTATTTGGCTTTCTCAGCGATGGTCGGCTGCTTGAGGGCCTGGTCTTCCATGCTGTAAAGCTTGAACTTGAGACTGCTCGAACCGGCATTGACGCACATAATCTTTAATTCTTTGGACATAGGGATCCTTTCCTTAAAATACCAAGCTCTATTTTAACGCCTTGGCTTCTCTTTACAAGGAAATCTTGCAAGGGGAGGAAACCAAAAAAACTCTCCGGGCCTGGAAATTAGCTTTTTCCTTACGGAAAGGCACTTTCTTCCCCGAGGGTTGTGATGGTATTTCTTTTTATGCTTCCCTCTCGCTGAAAAAGGGAAGAATTGTGGTATAATTTTGGCTAGTGGAGGGTATCTTAATGGAGAACTATGTTTTTTTTGACAACTACCTCAATGGCCGTTGCCCCGATGCCTATCAATATTTCGGTGCCCATAAAGCTACCCAGGATGGGAAAACAGGCTATCTGTTCCGGGTCTACGCCCCGATGGCCAACGAAGTCGATGTCATCGGTGACTTCAACAATTGGGACCCCTTAGGCGGCCGGATGGTGAAGCTGGATTACCGGGGACTCTTCGAGACGTTCATTCCGGGAGCCCAGGAAGGCCAGCGCTACAAATTCCATATCTTCGGCTGCGACGGTTTTTGGAAGGACAAGCAGGATCCGTTTGCCTTCAAGGATGAGGTCCGGGAACTGGGCTGCTCGATCCTGGCGGATATTTCCAAGATTTCCATCGCCGATGCCGATTTCGTCGCTAAGCGTGACCGCTGCTTCAATAAGCCGGTGTCCATCTACGAATTCCATTTCGGAACCTGGAAACGGCGGGAAGACGGGAGCGAGTATACCTATTCGCAGTTAGCCGATATCATGATTCCGTATCTGCGCGACATGGGCTACACCCACGTCGAGGCTCTGCCGATCACGGCGTATCCGAACGATAAGAGCTGGGGCTATCAGGCACTGGGCTATTATGCCGTCGACAGCCGCTGGGGATCGTTAAGTGATTTTGCGTCGTTTATTGAAAAAATGCATCAGGCTGGCATCGGGGTCATCATGGACTTCGTACCGGTCCACTTCGCGGTCGATAGCTTCGGCCTGGAGAAGTTCGACGGTTCCTGCGTCTATGAATATGCCAATGAGCATGAGTTCACGGAATGGGGGACCAAGGCCTTCGATCTGGGCAAGGATCCGGTCCGTTCGTTCCTGATGTCGTCGGTGCTCTATTTTGCCAAAGTCTTCCATCTCGACGGCTTCCGCTTTGATGCCGTCAGCAACGTCATCTATTGGGACGGCAACAGCCAGAAGGGCGAGAATTCCGGTGGCATTGAGTTCATCAAACGGGTAAACGCCTATGTCCATGACCTCTGCCCGAACGTGATGATGATGGCCGAGGATTCCTCCGCTTATGGGCACGTCACCAAAGGTCTCTTCCAGGATGGCTTAGGGTTTGATTACAAATGGGATCTCGGCTGGATGAATGATACCCTCAAGTACTATGCCAAGGATCCGATTTACAAGAAATACTGTCACAACCAGCTGACCTTCTCGATGGCGTATTTCTATAGCGAGAACTTCATTCTTCCTTTAAGCCACGACGAGGTGGTCCATATGAAGGGCAGCATCGTCAACAAGATGTGGGGCAACTACGACAACAAATTCGCCAACGTCCGCAACCTTTATGCCTATCAGTTTGCCCATCCGGGAAAGAAACTGAACTTCATGGGCAATGAGATCGCCGCCTTCGATGAATGGAAGGAATGGCAGCCCTTGGCCTTCAATGTCCTCGACTATCCCAAGCATCAGGGCGTGCAGCGTCTGATCCGGGATCTGAACCAGATATACAAGACGCATTCCGCTATGTACAACGAAGAATACAACCCGACCCACTTCAGCTGGATCATGGCCGACAACTCCGATCAGAGCGTTTATGTCTTCTACCGGGAAAGCCAGGAAGAGTGCCTGGTCTTTCTCTTTAACATGACTCCCAACTTCTACTGGGATTATGATGTGGGCGTTCCTTATGAGGGAACCTACGAAGAGATTCTCAATACCGATAAGGCGGTCTATGGCGGCTGGAACCAGTTCAACCCCAATCCGATTTCGACCAACGGCGCCGGCATCCACAACCAGAAATTCAAGATCACCCTGAAGCTGCCCTCGTTCGGTGCGGTTTATCTCTGCTACCGGAAACCCAAGCCCAATGACGATAACCGTCCGTATGTGAGCAAGGATCCCAATCTCTTTTTCAACAAGGGGATGAAGGTCTAAAGTGAAGTTTCTTCGGCAAAAATATCCTATACAATGTGTTTTCTTTAACTTATAATGAATAGGTTTGACAGGAGGTAACCTACATGCTGGAAATCAAGAGCGGAAAAGAGTTCCGTCAATATTTTAAAGGGGATTTCACTACCAAGTGCATCGAAAAGTATGGCCGTGACCCCAAGGAGCTGTCGTCGCAGGAACAGTTCGATATCTTAGGCACCATCATCCGTGATTATGCCAACCTCGACAATAAAGTCTGCAAGGAAGAAGTCAAGAAAAGCGGTCAGAAGCAGCTGATTTATTTCTCCATGGAGTTTTTGATGGGCCGGCTTCTCTCCACCAACCTTTTCAATCTCGGCATTCTCGATGACGTCAAGGAGACCTTGGCCGAATTAGGGATCCGCTATGAGGATCTCGAGGCCCAGGAGCCTGATGCCGGCTTAGGCAACGGCGGCTTAGGCCGTCTGGCTGCCTGCTTCATGGATAGCGCCGCCTCCCTGGGGCTGCCGGTCCATGGCAACTGCATCCGTTATGAATATGGTTTCTTCCGGCAGAAGATCCGCAACGGCAAACAGGAAGAGTATCCGGATACCTGGCTGATGAATGGCTATCCGTGGGAAATCCGCAAGCCCAGCGATGCCGTGACCGTCAAGTTCTACGGCAATCCGGAGACCTACAAGGATCCGCTGACCGGCGAAATCCGCTGGCGTACGGCCAATGCCTATTCCGTGCTGGCTGTTCCTTATGATGTGCCGCTGATCGGTTACCAGAACCATGTCACCAATACCCTGCGTCTCTGGTATGCCGAGCCGAGCGAAGACACCCTTCCGACGTCCGTCGATTTCACCGCTTATCTGGCTTTTATCCGTCAGATCACCCATGGCCTTTATCCGGATGATTCGACCGAGGAGGGCAAACTGCTCCGCCTCCGTCAGCAGTATTTCCTGGTTTCCTCCGGCATGCAGTTTGCCGTCAACCGCGAGAAGAAGCTTTACGGCAATCTCGACCATTTTTATGATCATTACAATTTCCAGCTCAACGATACCCATCCGATTATGTCCATTCCGGAACTGATGCGTCTTCTGATGGATGAGAACGGCTATGGCTGGGATGCGGCTTTCGACATCGTCTCCAAGTGCTTTGCCTTCACCAATCACACCGTCATGCCCGAAGCGCTGGAGAAGTGGCCTTGCCGCTATATTGCCTCCGTCGCGCCTCGGGTCTACATGATCATCGAGGAGATCAACCGCCGGATGCTGCTGCGGATGCGGGAGATGCCTTCTCCGATGCATGAGCACAATATTCAGAACTGCATGATCGTCAAGGACGGCAACGTCAATATGTGCCAGCTGGCCATCCATGTCGCCTTCAGCGTCAATGGCGTCGCCAACCTCCATACCGAGATTCTCAAGTCCACCACCTTCAAGGACCTTTATCAGATCTATCCGGAGAAGTTCAACAACAAGACCAACGGCATTTCCCATCGGCGTTTCCTGCTGGTGAGCAATCCGCGGCTGTCTTCCTATATTGAGAGCCTGATCGGCAAGGATTTCATCACCCAGCCGGAGAAGCTGAAGGATCTGCTTCCTTACTGCGACGGCAAGAAGGACCATCTGCCGGTTTACCAGAAGATCAACGACATCAAGAAGGCCAACAAGGAAGAGCTGATCAGCTATGTCAAAGACCATAACGATATGGAGCTTTCCCCGGATGCCATCTATGATGTCCAGATCAAACGGCTGCATGCCTACAAGCGTCAGCTGCTGAACATCTTCCGCATCATCCACCTCTATCAGCGGATGAAGGGCGATGCCAGCTTCCGCATCTATCCCCATGTCTATATCTTCGGCGCCAAGGCGGCACCGAGCTATACCTATGCCAAGAAGATCATTGAGCTGATCCTGGCGGTCGGCAAGACCATCAGCGCCGATCCGGACGTCTCCAAGTACATGAAGGTCGTCTTCATTGAGAACTATGGCGTCAGCAATGCCCAGATCATCATCCCGGCCAGCGATGTCAGCGAACAGATTTCCTTGGCCGGCAAAGAGGCCAGCGGTACGTCCAACATGAAGTTCATGATGAACGGCGCCGTGACCTTAGGCACCTTGGATGGCGCGAATGTCGAGATTGCCAATTTCGTCGGTCAGGACAACGCGGTCATCTTCGGCATGAAGAACGAGGAAGTCAAACAGCTGAAATTCGAGAACACGTACAATCCGTGGGATGTCTATTACCAGGATGCCCGGGTCAAGGGCATCATCGACAGTCTCATCGATGGCACGTTCAGCGAAGACAAGGATCAGTTCAAGATGATCTACGATGAGATCATGTACCATAACGATGAGTACATGGTCCTCAAGGACTTCAATTCCTATCTCGAGGCCAGCAAGAAGACCGAACAGCTGTACCTGGACCGCAATCATTGGGGCAAGATATGCTTGACCAATATCGCCTATTCCGGATGGTTCAGCTCCGACCGTACCATCAGCGAGTACAATCGCGACATCTGGCACCTGAAGAAGATTCACTGAATGGTCTCCAAGGATATCACGGCCGATCTTCAGCGTTATTCGAAGTCGTTTTCGGGGACGCTTCCCCAGGCGGCTTTCGATGTGAAAACCCTGCAGGATCTTTCCGCACTGTCGGTCGGTGAGGCGAAGAATCCTTCCGCCGAGGCCTATGTCCGTGCCTACCAGGACTATCTCAGGTATTTTGCTCATGTGTTTACGTCCATTTCCTTTGATATCCTGGAGGATGCTCTCCGTCAGGATTCCGATGCTCTTCTTTTGGCCTGTGTCAACGGTTTCCTCGGTTTTTCTGCCAATCGGAACCGCGTCGACCAGCTGATCCAGAGCTTCCGCTTCTTCCTCACGCTCACTCAGAAATCCTTCGCATCGCTGGATTTTTTGACTTTTTCTAGTTAACTTCTTGAAAAGGAAAGGGATTGAAACTATAATCATTAAGCTTGTTTGTCATAGAAATTAAGAGAGGTCTTATGAATCACACATTCAAAAAAGAGAACGGTCATCTGAAAGCCAACGTCAGTTTTGGTGCCGATGAGATCAAGAAAGCGAACGAAAAGGCTGTCACGAAGCTGAGTCAGCAAGTGACGGTTCCTGGCTTCCGCAAGGGCGCTGCCCCGGTCGACATGGCCAGCCGTTATCTGCGCAACGACGATGTTGCCGAAGAAATCATCAATCAGCTGCTCCGCAGCATTGATCGCGAGTTTGCCAAGCTCGATGATTTCAATGCCTATGTGAAGTCCAATCAGCTGCTTGAGAGCTTCCGCCCGAATGTCTCGGTCACCAAGTTCTCCAATACCGAAGCGGAGATTGCCATTGTTTATGTGCTGCGTCCGGAAGTGACAAAGCTGGGTGAGTACAAGGGCCTTAAGTCCTCTGCCGCCAAGAAGGAAGTCACCGATAAGGATGTGGATGCCGAAATCAAGAAGCTGGCTGAGAATGAAGCCGAACTGACTCCTAAGGAAAAGGTCTCTGAGAAGGGCGATACCGTCAACATCGATTTCACCGGTCTCATGGATGGCAAGGAATTCGAGGGCGGCTCGTCCAAGTCCTTCGATCTGGAACTCGGCAGCGGTCATTTCGTTCCGGGCTTCGAGGATCAGTGCATCGGTCACAAGGCCGGTGATAAGTTCGATGTCGCTCTGACGATGCCTGCCAATTATCCGGAGCCGCTGACCAATAAGGCTGTGGTCTTCAAGGTTGTCCTGAATGCCGTCAAGGTCAAGGATGTCCCGGAGATCAATGATGCCTTTGCGACCACGCTCTCGGGTGCCAATGCCAGCAAGGATCTTGCTGAGCTGAAGACCAAGGTCAAGGCCAATCTTGTCAAGGACAGTGAGACGGCTTATGACAGCGCTCTGGTCAATGATCTGCTTCTTCAGGTCCGCGATCATTCCGAATTCGTGATTGCCAAGGAATACCTGGATCAGGTCACCGAAGACAGAGTCAAGGAAGATGAGAAGCGGATTACCGAACAGGGTCTGACCCTTCCGGAATATCTGAAGCTCATCGGCAAGGCGGAAGACGATTACCGTAAGGAAATCACCGCCGGCGTCGAATCCGAACTGAAGTCTTCCTTAGTTTATAATGCCTTAGCCGAAGCGGAGAAGATTCCTTCCCCGACTCAGGCCGATATTGAGAAGCGTCTCAATTCCAACATTCCGGATTTCGTCAAGAACTTCACCTCCTATCTGAAAGCCCAGAAGCTTCCGGATGATCAGATTCAAGAAGAAATCAACAATTATCTCAATCAGATCTTCGCTTCCATGATGAGCCAGCGTGTCCAGGACCGCCTCCTCATCCTCAACGGCTACAAACAGCCGGAGCCGGAAGCCAAGCCTGCCGAAGCCAAGCCGGCTGAAGTGAAGCCTGCCGAAGCCAAGAAGGCCGATGACAAGCCTGCCGAAGCTGCTGCTCCGAGTGAGAAGCCTGCCGAGACGAAGTAGAAGGAAAGCATTGATTCATAGGCTCCGGATGTCCTCCGGAGCCTATCTTGTTTTTAGGGACTTCAGCAACTTTGATACAAAAAACTAGCACTCTTAATCATAGTGTGCTAAAATTGGAACGGAGGAAAATAATCAATGGAATATTTCGGACAGCATCGGGTCATGATTCTTCCTAACAGCAAGGGCGTCGGTCTGCCGGACATCGAAATGACGATTACGGCCAAGAATACCTATGATACGCACCTGCTTTCGCAGCTGAAGAACGGCGATGAATTCGTCATGTGCTTTGCCAATAAGGATAATGTTTACGGTGATTTCAATAATATCGTTTTCCCGGGTGTCAAAGAAGTCGGCTGTCTTTGCCGGGTCGTTTCGATTACCCCCAATGAAACGGGCCTGCAGGCCCATGTGCTGGGCAAGGCGGCCGTCGATCTGCTCGATTTCAACATCGACGTGACCACCGGCACCGTCATGGCCAACATGACCTTGCGTCCGCAGTACGAACGGGACGACAATCAGGTTTATGAGATGATGGGCAAATTCGCCTCGTCCTATACGGCCATGCGGGCTAAGTTCAATCAGCTTCCCGAGCTTCCTGATTTCTCTCAGACGGTTCAGGATATCCGCAACATTCCGTACCATATCGCGGCGTTTTTAAGCACCTCGATGTTCAATGAGCAGATTCTTCTTGAGGAGAAGGATCCGATTGAGAAGTTCCGGGTCCTTATCAATGACCTGGACCGCTTCAACCTCGATTCCAAGATTGAGTTCGATATTCAGAAGAAGGTCAGCGAAGCCATTGACAAGAACCAACGGGAATACGTCCTTCGGGAGAAGATGAAGGTCGTCAAGGACCAGCTGAAGGAGTTCGATGGCGGCGATCCGACCGATGCCTATGAGAAAGCCGTGAGTCTCCATCCGGAGATGTATCCGGACAACATTCAGCTGCGGATCAAGAATGAAGTCGGCCGCCTGAAGGCGATGCCGGCCGGGAGCCAGGAGATTTCCGTCCTGACCTCCTACCTTGATCTGCTGATTGCTTTGCCCTGGAAGATTTCTTCGGCGGATAACGACGATCTCACCAACGTCAAGAAGGTTCTCGATGCCAATCACTACGGTCTCGACAAGCAGAAAGACCGTATTATGCAGTATCTGGCCGTCAAGCAGCTCACCCATTCCCTGAAAGCTCCGATTCTCTGCTTCTATGGCGCTCCGGGCGTCGGCAAGACGTCCTTGGCGATTTCGATTGCTCAGGCCTTAGGCCGGAAGTTCACCAAAGTCGCGTTGGGCGGCATCAGCGATGAAGCCGAAATCCGCGGCCATCGGCGCACCTATGTCGGTGCCCTGCCGGGCCAGATCATCTCCGGCATTGAGAAATGCGGAACCAACAACCCGGTCTTCCTCTTGGATGAAATCGATAAGATCGATGGCGGCGGCTATCACGGCGATCCGGCCAGTGCCCTTCTGGAAGTCCTGGATCCGGAGCAGAATGCCTTCTTCAAGGATAACTATCTCGATGAGCCTTTCGATCTTTCCAAAGTCATGTTCATCTGCACGGCCAACGATATTTCCAAGATTCCTCCGGCTCTCTTCGACCGTCTGGAGATGATTGAGCTGAACACTTACACGAAGTTTGAGAAGATGACGATTGCCAAGACGCACCTCATCGGTCTGGAAGAGAAGGAAAACGGCATCAAGCCGGGCATGATGGAATGGACGGACGAGGCCCTGGATTACATCATCGAATACTACACGATGGAAGCCGGCGTCCGCAATCTGCGCCGCAATATCGGCACCATCGACCGGAAGTTTGCCGTCGATTATCTCCGTGACCCTGAGCATCTCAACCATCTCGTCATCACCAAGGAAATCGCTCAGCGTTATCTCGGCGCCGAAATCTTCTACCATGACAAGGATGTCAGCAATTCGCAGGTCGGCATCATCAACGGTCTGGCCTATACCGATGCCGGCGGCGAAGTCCTCCGCATCGAATGCAACACCTTCCCGGGCAAGGGTCAGCTGATTCTGACCGGCAACCTCGGCTCGGTGATGAAGGAAGCCTGCGAGACGGCTCTCTCCTATGTCAAATCCATCGGACCGGAACTGGGCATCAACCCGGATTTCTTCTCCGAACACGATATCCATATCCACTTCCCGGAGTCGGCCACCCCGAAGGATGGCCCATCGGCCGGTGTCGCGACGGCCTTATGCATCATCTCGGCCATCTGCAATGTGCGGATCCGCAATGATGTCGCCATGACCGGCGAAATCGATCTCCGTGGCAACTCGCTGCCGATCGGCGGTCTCCGTGAGAAGACCAATGCCGCGACCAGAGAGCACATCAAGACCGTCTTCATCCCGGCCGAGAACCACAAGGATGTTCTGGAACTCCCGAAGGAAATCACCGACTGCCTGGCCATTGTCGAGGTCAAGAAGGCCCGCGATATGTTCAGTGGCGTCTTCCTCGATGATATTACCGCAATGAAGAAGCAGATTGAGTCGTCCACCTCCGGCAAGAAAGCTTCCTCGAAATCCAAGAAAGGCGAAGCCAAAGACTAGACGTCAGTTTGATGAACAGACTTAGGAGAGGCTTTCCCCCGTCGGGGGAGCCCTCCTTAGTCTTTTTTTCTTCCCTTGCGGGAAAAATCCGATATAATAAAAGACGGTGTTGAAGGGAAGGGACAAAAGCCACAACCCCAAGAGAGCCTGCGTCGGGGTGCAAGCAGGCGGTCGTGCTTTGGTCTGTCGTCCCGGAGCCGGGGAGGAATCCTCTAAGCTGCCGACTTAGAAAGTTTTCGGCAATGAGAGCGGTCTGACCGAAGAGGGGTGGTACCGCGCACGGACCTGTCCGTTGCGTCCCTTCATGAATTGGAGGGATTTTTTTATGAAATCCACAATGGACAAAGTCTATGATCATGTCGCGGTCGAAAAGGGCAAAGAGGATTTCTGGGAAAAGCAAGGCTATTTCGAAGCCATGCGGAAAGAGAACCTCGCCAAGCCGACCTTCTCGATGATCGTGCCCCCGCCGAACGTCACCGGCATTCTTCACATCGGCCACGCGACCAATACCACGATTCTGGATATTCTCGCCCGCTACAAGAAACTCTGCGGCTATGATGTCCTCTTTTTGGCGGACATGGATCACGCCGGCATCGCCACGCAGGCCAAGGTCGAGGAAAAGCTGAAGTCCGAAGGCAAGAACAAATACGAGCTCGGCCGGGAAGGCTTTTTGGCCGAAGCCTGGAAGTGGAAGGAAGAGCATGCCGACTACATCACCAAGCAGTGGAAGGCCTTAGGCTTATCCATGGATTATTCCAAGGAGCGTTTTACATTGGATCCCGGGATGTGCCTGGCCGTCAACACGGTCTTCAAGAAGCTTTATGACGAAGGCCTGATTTACCGGGGCGAGCGGATCATCAACTGGGATCCGGTCTTACGCACGGCACTGAGCGACATCGAGGTCATCTACAGTCAGGACAATGGCAAATTCTATTACTTCAAATACTGGCTTTCGGATCATTCCCGCTACCTCGAAGTCGCCACGACCCGGCCGGAGACGATGTTCGGCGATCAGGCGGTCTGCTTTAATCCGGAGGATAAGCGTTATCAGGGTCTGGAAGGGAAATCCGTCATCAATCCGGCCAACGGGGAGCTTTTGCCGCTGATTGCCGACCGTTATGTCGATCCGACCTTCGGCACCGGCGTGATGAAGTGCACCCCGGCCCATGATCCCAACGATTTCCAGATTGCCAAGCGGCATAACCTCAAGCTCGTCAAGACAATGAATGAGGATGGGACGATGAACGCCAACTGCCCCAAGGATTATGTCGGCTTGGACCGTTTTGCCTGCCGCAAGAAGATTCTTGAGCAGATCAAGGCCCAGGGCGATCTGATCCGCATCGAAGACATTGTCCACAATGTCGGTCACAGCGAACGTTCCAAGGCGGTCGTGGAGCCGATGCTTTCCAAGCAGTGGTTTGTCCGGATGGACAAGCTGAGCCAGGCGGTGTTACAAGCCCAGCAAGGCGCCGGCAAGACCGAATTCTTCCCGGAGCGTTTCAGCGCCATCTTCTCGCAGTGGCTGGAAAAGACAGAGGACTGGTGCATTTCCCGCCAGCTTTGGTGGGGTCATCGGATTCCGGTCTATACCAACAAGACGACCGGCGAAGTGGTCTGCTCCGTTGAACCTTTGGATGACGCTGACTGGACGCAGGATCCGGATGTTCTGGACACCTGGTTCTCTTCGGCTTTGGCGCCGTTTGCCTTCTTAGGCTGGCCGGATACCCAGAATGCCCTCTATCAGCGCTTCTATCCGCTGGATGTCATGGTCACGGCTTACGATATCATCTTCTTCTGGGTGGAGCGGATGGCTTTCGAAGGGCTGCACTTCACGGGGAAGATGCCGTTCAAGACGGTCTATATCCATGGCTTGGTCCGGGACAGCCAGGGCCGGAAGATGTCCAAATCCCTGGGCAACGGCATCGATCCGTTCCAGGTCATCGAACAGTACGGCACGGATTCCTTACGGTATGCCTTAGCCACCGGCGGCACGCCTGGCCTGGACATCAATTTTTCGATGACCAAGGTCGACAATGCCCATAACTTCCTCAACAAGGTCTGGAATGCTTCCCGTTATATCCTGTCGCTCCTGGATGAGAATTTCCAGCCGCGGTGCCTGACTTCCGAGGAGCTTTCCTGCACCGATACCTGGATCTGTTCGGAATGCGATGACCTGCTTACGAATGTGAAGAGCAATATGGATAAGTTCGAACTCGGACAGGCTGCGGATTACGTCTACCATTTCGTCTACGATGAGTTCTGCTCCGATTACCTGGAATACAGCAAAGTGACGATGGCCTCCGGATCGAACCACGCCAAAGAGGTTACCCTCAATGTCCTTTACGACATTCTGAAGCGGGTGCTCTTGGTGCTCTTCCCGTTTGCGCCGTTCATTACCGAAGAGATCTATTCCTACCTGCCCAACCACAAGGCCTCCCTTTACGAGGAGTCTTATCCGGTTCCGACTGGTTTCACGTATCAGGCTTCCCAGCTGGAGCTGGCCTTGTCCTTGAATGAGGCCATCAAAGCCATCCGCAACCACAAGAGTCAGAACGGCTTGGCTCCGAATGCCCCGATTGACTTGCTTTTCTTAGGCAGTCAGGCGGATTATGAGGCACTGCTTCCTTATCTGACAAGGTTCTCGTTTGCCTCGTCGGTTACCTTGATTTCGGCCAAAGACCCGGCACTGATTTACTTCAAGAGCTTTGCCTTAGCCATCCATGATCAGGAGAACGCTCAGACCAAGGCCATCAAGGAGAAGAAGATCGCGGATCTTAAAGCCGAGATTGCCCGTTCGGAACACATTCTTTCCAATCCGGCCTTCTTAGCCAAGGCCGACCCGAAGAAAGTGGCTGCCGAAAAGGAAAAATACCAGGCCTACCAGGACGAACTGAAAAAGTATCTCGCCTGATTGTTTTCTTCTGTTGGACAAAACCTCTTCATTTTCCTAATAGAGAGTGAGGAGGTTTTTCATTATGAAATACCAAACGCTGTCAGTCGAGGAGATGCGGCAGACGAAAGGCGGTGAGGCGGTGACCCTGGCGGCCATCATGGCACTCTTAGCCATCGGGGTTACGGCGGTGGTCTGCTACCGGATCTTCTTCTCGGGTTCCGGCAAGACACAGCTGCCTGGCGGCTTTGTCTTCCAATGGGGAAAATAAAAGGCACCACTGCCTTATTACCCCGGGAGAAAGCAACATCGCTCGGGATCGGCTGTCTGAACGACTGGGAACTGGTAGCCTTGCTTTTGGATACCGGAACCCGGAAAGAGAACGTGCTCTTGCTTTCCCAGCATCTGTTAGCTGAAAACGGCGGGCTTGCCGGTCTGATGCGTGCCAGCGAGAAAGACCTTTCCATCTCCGGCATCAAGAAGGCCAAAGCCTGCCGCATTCTTGCCTTGGGGGAAATCTACAAGAGGCTGCCGCTGACGTCGGCCTCACGGATTCTCATGGTGGAAGACAGCCTAAGGCTGACCCAACGGTTCTTCCAAGGCCAGAAAACCGAGAATGCCGTGATTCTCTTTCTGGCCAAGGACCGGACCGTCCTGGGACTGAAGCATTTTACCGGAAGGTCGGATGAGGAAATCTCTTTTTCCTGGGAGAATCTGCTGGCGGGGCGCAAAGAGGAAGGCGTTCGCTTCGTTCTCCTCATCCATAATCATCCCTCCCAAGCCGTTTTGCCGTCCGCCAGGGACAAGATGACGACCTTGGAAGTCAGTCGATTCTGTGACCGGAAGGGCTTGGTTCTTCTGGATTCTTTAATCGTTTCCGATGATTCCTTTTTTTCATTCCGTCGCAGTGGTTTTTTCAAAAAAGACCCCGAAAAATAATTTCTGCAAAGCCTTGCATTGAGGCAACGATAACTCTATAATTCTAATTAGTTGTTAGGGAGGGAAATATGGCGTATACCATTGATAAAAATCTGGAAGCCGGCATGAACATGTTGGCAGAAGGCAAAAAGATTGATTCCGCTTTGAAGCTGATTAACAAGTCTGCTCGCAAGGGCACGACCAAAGGAAAATCTTTCTTTGAAGTCGGTAAAATCATTCATGATGGTGTACCGGGTTTGGAAGCCAATCCGGAGGAAAGCCGTAAATATTACGATGCTTCCGTGAACCAGTTCATGAAAGAAAATCGTGATTCCATGGATAACCGGGAATTAGGCGATTATTACTACTACGGTTTGGGTACCGAACCTGTCAATGTCGAAAAAGCCCTTGAGTATTATGATCTCTCTGCCAAAGACGGCGACAAAGAAGCCCAGGCGAAGGCCGATGAGATCCGGAAGAATCAGTTGCAGAATAAGATTGTTGCTGTTGCTCCTGAGGAAGAAAGCAAGGAAGCCGAAGTAAAGCCAGTCGAAGAACCGGTTGCGGAAGCTGCGCCGAAAGCCGAGCCGTCTGTTGCGGAAACCGCCCCGGCTGCGCCGGTTGCTGAAACGCCGGTTGCTCCGGTTGCCGAAGAAGCCAAGGTCGAAAAGGCTCCGGTGGTTGCTCCTGTCAATGGTCCTGCTGAAGTCACAGGCAAGGATACTCAGGAACAGGTTCAGGAAGATGCTTTGCTGATTCGTGCCATCCGCTTGATTGATAATCCTTCTTCCACTTATAAAGACCGTATGGATGGCATTGAGCTTGCCAAGACCGCTTCGGATCAAGGCTCTCTTCGTGCTGCTGTCCTTCTGGGTTTCCTTTATGAGGGTGAGAATTCGCTCGTCGAGAAGGATATGACTTCCTCCAAGAAATATTATGAGCTGGCTATGTCCCGTGGTTCGGCTTCGGCTGAATTCCGTCTGGGACGTCTCTATTTAGATCATAGCAACGCTTTCTTCGATGAAGACAAAGCTCACCAGCTGATTCTTGACAGTGCTCATAAGGGTTATTCGTATGCCTTGAACTATCTGGGCGATTGTTTCCGCGAAAAGGTTTCCGATCCCAAGAATCTTGAGCTCGCTTATCGCTATTATTCGCTCGCCGGTGAACGTGGACTGGGTCTTTCTTACCATAATATGGCTGAAATCGATGCTTCCCGTCAGCAACTGGATCTGGCAAAGACACATGAATCCTATGCTGCCAAGTTCGGTTACGATACGCAAGAAGGCCTTCAGGATCCGCTTTCTCTTTCCATTCACCGTTAGTTCCTTTTCTCAATTTGTTTTCTGATTAGCCAAGCGGGGCACTTCTTCCTGCTTGGCTTTTTTGGTACTTAAATACTTATTAGAAGATAAAGAAGAAGCTGGAAATTGCAAAAACTTGTTGACTATGGTCCGGCGGAATGGTATCATTTTATTCGCGCTTCGGAAGAGGCGCACTACGGTCGCTCTTTGAAAACTGAGTGGGAATGACCAGTTAATACACCAATCGTCGATTCGCCCGAAAGGGAAAGAGAGACGTGCGGAATGTAATACCGGA